>Ga0123354_10003799_pt1 | contig 21066 bp, 15 predicted proteins | sample TergutLab28metaG_2_FD_97872 | JGI IMG/M metagenome (GOLD analysis project Ga0123354, IMG submission 97872) | Labiotermes labralis P4 segment gut microbial communities from Petit-Saut dam, French Guiana - Lab288 P4 | ecosystem: Host-associated > Arthropoda: Insects > Digestive system > Gut ... | reverse complement strand
TATGCAATACAGACATATATATGACACTCTTTGAGCAAAATTGTAATTGTGATAACCTGAAGATGGCCGCTTTAGGCCGAAACATGTAGTTATTTACTTTGCTAATAAATACCATCATCTGACATACAATCATAGTTGTGTTTTCTGACTGATATTAACTCACCATTAGTCTTAACCTTTTGACGCCTAATGTCAACTATAGTGGTTGTACCGCACCGCTAACCTCTAAAGTTGCATTTTATGTATTTATTCAACAAATATAGGTACTGAATATTTTAAACATGGTATATATTCTCCGTTTTTTTATCTTGAAAATGCAGTTTGTTTCATAATTCTAACATATTTGGTTCCTGTATTAGTCACATTTCATATACAGGATGTGCTAAAATTAAAAAAATAATTCCGGCGCCAAAAGGTTAATAACCTGTGTTTTTAATACATCTGCATGTTGTGACGCCGCAAGGGAGTTCTTCTCAGAGGAAGAGAGGTTGTGTATGTGTTTGTGCAGAGTTTGTGACAATCTGACACGCGACACTTTGAAGGTGCGGTGACTGACCGATCGCACTTCACAGACGTTAGAGATAAACTTCGGCAGTTTGCAGTAACCATACGTATACTGTATTTCTGAGGCGGCGGATTCGACTCTCCGCCTTCTTTAAATAAAGAAGCCGGGATAGCGTAGTCAGTAGTGACTAGGCTACGGGCTGGGCGATTCGGGGTTCGAATACCGGCAGGAGCAAGGTTTTGTTATTTTCCAAGGTCCCAGGCCGGCTCCCGGGGCCCACCCAGCCTCCCGCAGTGGGTACCAGGGACTGTCCTCGGGGGCATGACCTCTAACCGTGAGCCCGATTGCTTCCAACAAGTGCACAGGTTAAAATGACTGTAGCTGTACTTTTACTCCTGTATGCCGTCGTGGTGTGTGTATGTGTGTGTGTGCGCGCGCGCGCGCGAAGTTGAGCGCGTTTATAACGACCTCGGTTTCTGTGACACCTCGCTTATAGCGTCAAACATTCTGTGGTACCAACTGAGTTCCCACAAGGCACGTGTTTTGCCGCCTTGCTTAGTACGACATACATAAAAATATCTACCTCGGATACAACGGCATTGCCAGTCATCAGTTCCACCATAATTTTCCAAGAAGTAGTCAACCATCGTCTCGTCCTTCAAAGGGCAAGCTCTCTACGCAATCAGGCAGCTACATAAATTCCAGGCCTTGAAAAAGACAACAGTAGCGTTAATTCACTTTGTGCGTGAAGTTATTACCCTCTACGTTTCCACTCTTGCAGTAAGGAGGCTGGTAACGTGATAAAATGTCTACACTCACGAATTGACAACCGGAAAATAAAAAAAGGGGGGCGGACGCGTGTCGGAAATTTGGTTTCGTAAATTCCACGATTAAACCTATTTCGAAAAACAACCAAAATTATTAGTGCGTTTGAACAGAACGGATCAAGATAAGCGATTTCGGAAGCCTTTACGAAGCGACGTCGATGAGGCGCTGCTTAAATGGTTTAAGCCAGAAATAAGTTAAATGTCCCAGTGAGCGGTCCTCTTCTCGTGTTATATTTTCTTACTAAATTTTAATTTTGAGTTATTCGTAGGACAGGTTACTAGCCTGCCGCTACGTATTCCAGTCGTGGGATTGCCACCTTTCAGCCTCTGGACAGGCGTGTTCTGCCAAAAGGAATGATGAATTATAGACCAAATGGACGAGGACGAGTTCGAAGACCTTTGAAGATACTATTAGACGAGGCCGAAACAGGTTTCTGAAGGCCTAACTCGTGGCGGTTGATGATTATGATGATTACTTTTTAGCTAAAACCTATGGAAATTTACAGTTATACACGTGGAAGTGTAATGTTTATTATTTCGAAATTTTAATTTAATTTAAATTTGAAATAGATCATAGCGTTGGCATAAAGCAGTGTGCCTGCAGGCCTGTATTTTTCCTTGAAATATTTGTCCTTAACTTTTACCACAAGCATCGCTTAGAGCGACACTCGTTTGTAACGACACAATTTATTCGGTCCTTTCGATGACGTTACAACTGAGCTCGAGTGTATAACTGAGAGACAGACTGACAGACAGATATAGATAGATAGATATTTTCTGTTCATTACTAGATAATCCATGCTACTTGTACGTTATTGATATTGTTTTCTTACCTTGCAGGGGACACAACACCATTCCCAGGAGCTGCGTTTTCCTTATTGAAGGCTACAGAAACACAGGAAGAAGAGACTGATCGTTACATTCACACTCCTTTTGCAACAGACGGCAAAATCATGGAGGAAGCTCAGAGGTAGTAGATCTCTTGCCTCAACTATACGGTTGTACAAGTCAGAGTCAAAAGTAAAGTGACTTTATTAATTCGTTTACAGCAGTTTGTGACAAATGTAGAAGTGTATCATTTCTAAGCACAATCATCCCTTCTTTTCAATGGCTATTGTGTAGCTGTTTACAAGCCGCCTAATCCCATCAGCGAAGAAGTTTTCGGGATGCGATCGAAGCCACATATGCACCGCGTCCATAACCTTTATCATCACTGGCAAAACAACCATGAATTGGTTCTTTTAATGGTCCAAACGTGTCATAATCCGATGGAGCTAGGTCCGGACTCTGGGGGCTGGGTGGGTGGGTGAGAGAAGTTAAAATTCCAGCTGCCCTGCCCAATTGCTTCAGCAGCACCTACCGTGGAATGCGTATGCGCGTTATCGTGGAGCAAAACAGCCCTCTTGGACAGCAAACCTCTGCCCTAGTTGTTATGCGCAAAGATTTTTCAAGAAACTTCAAATGTCCCAACGCCTTCTGACCTCCATAAAACCGTTCGTAGCCCGCTGTTCTACAACGGCGTCGTCTTTAAAAAAGATTTGTAAACCAACAGAACACTAACTAAACCTGACACTGACCCGTCAAGTCAGTCCCGAGTATTTAGTTATTGAGACAGCCACTTATGCGTCGATTACAGCCCCTCTACAGCCAAATTCACTTTGCTTGATTAATCTCAATAGACACTGTAAGGACATTTCTACTCTTTCATTGGTTTTCCCATTTGCCCATTTTTTTCTGTTCATGTTTTACAGTCTTGCTAATCGTGCACATCTTCCCTTCAAATATCTTCCTTTTATCTCGTTACAAATTTTTCATGATCTGTGTGTTTTCATACCATACCACCAGCATTTTAAATTTGGTGTTCAGAAAGCGTGTTGTTTTAGCATCTGTATTCTTCTCTTCCTTTTTATTCATACCACTGCACCTCTGATTTTGTGTATGTTTGTTTGTTCATTTGTTCATTCATATGTAGATTCTTCTATGCATCTTTGTCTACCTAGTTCCTTTCAGTTTGTGTTTATATCAGCGTCCAGTATACCGATCCGTATACCCATCCCTTTCATCCCTCACTATAAACTAGGCAGCTTTGCTTATCAGGTTGTAGACACTATTCTTAAGATTTAATGTTGTAAATTGATCTGTGAAAGGTGTTTCACAAGTTTGTGAAATACAGCTATAAAAGAGTGGAATGGCAACTGGACCCATGTCATTGCTAGAGCTTTTCTTTTTGGCCTGTCATGTATATGAACGTGGTTTTTGGTAGTCTTGGATTTAAGGTGTCATTTTTATCTGATTGCAGGTTGGGTGATGAACCTGTGATTTCCAAACGGTATACTGCATGCTCATTCCGGCGAATTCAAGGTAAGTAAAGATCTTTGTGGGACACACAAGTGCCAAATCAAGGACGTCCGCAGAAAAGAAAGGCCAGGGGAAGGGCATTAGTGCAGTTGTATTCTTTATCAGATGTTATAAGTGACTGTATTTTAAATTTTGTTTCCGTCTGCCGGACATACTTTGTTTTGAGTCCGTGTCTTACTTACTTAGTAAATACAGTAAATTTAGCTCAGACTGAAAAAGGAACGTTTTTATTTAGTGCTAGACCATAAGTCCAGTGGGGAGGGCACGTGGCTCCCTTGCCCCTGCCTGCGGACGCCCATGAGCCAAATTATAAGGGAAGAAGACTCGTAGAAATGAGTTCTCCCAACTTGCGATGGGAGGAGGCAGACAGTCCAGCCGACCATGTTCAAGAGTTGCAAACTTCATGTCTGCAGGCTCCCCGCTTATAAAGTTGAATCAAACAAGAAAAGTGAGTTCTCTCAACTTAAATGTTAGGATAGTATACCTTGGCTACTTCTAAAGATTTACGCATCTTGTAGGAAGTTAGGAAACTTGTTAACCCTTTCATTGCTGGACCATTAAATAACGAAGTGCTGTGTTAGAGTATGAGATATACTTTTGTGGTAATGTTATTCGAGATTTTCAGGGTGCCGAATGTTAAGGTTAGGGTCTTGTTGGGTGTTTTCTCTGTGTAGCATGGTAACAGGATGTGCCAGCATTTGGTTCATGTCTTTTGCACTATGTGTCATCACATTCTTAAAGACTGTGATCTTAAAGAGTGGGTATTTTGCAATTAAATTACAATTATGTAATTATTTTGTCATCATAGTATATTAGGAGTGTGTGAAAATGTTTCACAGAATGTAACAGAGCATTTTTCTTTTGCACAACTGCCAAACTCCACTTAGGCTTTGGGGGCTTGTATGTCATGTTCATTTCGGTTGTATACAGAGTGCATACTTCCGTTATTCCTAATTATTTAAGGTCAAAATAGTTCACCCGTAATTATAAATGATGAGAAATTTCAGGCTGCCAATTGCAGACATGTGCAGTGCACCAGTGCTGGAAGATATGTTGAGCTATAATTGTCTGTTAACATTTCAGTGTGTTTGGTTAACACACAGCAGGACATGGCCATTGCCATGCTGATATGGCATTGAAGCAGTGAATGGGTTAAAACATTTGTTTTTTAGATATAATGAGAAATTGAAAAAGCCAAGGTGAATACTTATAAGTACAGTAGTGGTGTTGCTGTAATCTGAACAGCAAAGCTAAGAAATACAGCAAAATGAAGGAAAACAAATGATTTGTCTTCATGGAAAATTATATGTGATACTGTTTTCCCCAGACAAGTATATTAAAACTAGTTAGTTTAAGTGATTTTTTTTTTTCAAATGGTGTGTTCGAACTACTGCAACCTCACTTCTGTACTGTCATTTCTTGCTGGAGGTATTTGTTTGGAAGAATGCCATTAAACAGTTCTGCCAGCATAGTGGTACCACAGGAAACTGAGAATGAACACCATGTATGAGCATTTAAATGGCCCGCTCTTAGTTGTGGAGTAAACAGCCTTTTAAATATGCTTTATGCCTCTAATAATCTACCATTTTCATACACTTTAAGCAGATTCACTTGGAAATTAAGAAGTCCCTAAATTCAGGTGTGAAATCCGTTTTGCAAGCTATAGAAGAGAGTTCATTCTACTTGCTTCCTTGGTCTTGTACAGTCCAGAGCCAAAAAAAACACTGATATCATGCTCTGTTGTGCATACAGAATATTAGAAGCAGAAAGAGGGCTTTAATTGTGCTTAAAAAAAAATTTTTGTTCAAATATTTCTCCAGGTTTTGTGGTCTTACTATGCACTGGTAGGCATACTGGATAATTTATTGCTGTCCTGTATCAATCTTTATATATATATATATATAAAACAATTTTCAGGATATAACCAATACGTCCCTTCAGAGAGTGATAGAAGTATGTCGAGCAATTCTCGTTGCAACAAGTTTGGAAAATTTCTTGTCATAAATATATATTTATTGATATGGAATCATACATTAAGAATTTCATTCGTGTAATTATTGGTCTTTTGGCCATCATATTTTCCTTTAAAAACTAAATTTTCTTCAATAATTTGTATTTCTTGTGGTCTGATAACAATTCTGAGAGGATTCAAGCCCATAAACCCCAACCGTAAAAATGGTCTCCTGCTTTGCTGTACCATATTCTCAGGATGTCAGCCCAGTGGGAGGTACTACTGCATAGATGTGTATTTGTAACTTTTTTTTTTTGCTGCAAAATTCAGGAGATCCATTTTCTGCAGTATTTACATGAAGACACTACAAACATAAAACACTGATTACGATACCCGAGATGTAAGATACTATGTAACTATGTGTCAGTGTTTAAAGTAAAGTTGCCGTTGTATGTAATTGAGCCCATAATCCCTTAATGATGTGCATTTTCAACCTCTGCACTTGACGCAGTTGAGTGGTCAGTTTCATTTTCTGTTTTACCTTTGTGGCATTAGGCCCCCCCCCCCTCCATGCCAATTAGGCGGGAGTCTGGGTGGTTTCCAGGGTCAGTTTGGATGCAGTGGAGAAGAGAAAGTTATCTGCCACTGTAAAGAATTGAAACCCAGTCAGGTCTCCTGTCATTCATCCCATAGGCTAGTTTCTATAGTGACTGAGCTATCCGAACTCCTGGCTGGGTTGGTTGCTTGTGTAGAAGAATATGCAGTGCAGAAGTTACAGGTTTCTAAACATGAACTGCAGGAGTTAGGAAACATGGAGAGAGATGAGAGGATGATTATTTATAGGGATCTGGAAGGGATTGGAGAGGAAATAGTCATGGCCTATTTCAAGTTGCACTATCTTGGCATCTGCATGGAAAGATTGAAGTGTAGTGTCAGATACATAGTCTTTGTGCCTTGGAACTGTCACCTTCCGAATGTGAGTCTTCACCAAACATACTCTGTGCAGTGCTAATCTGTAGAATTCAGGCTAAGAATTTTTTAAGTGCATGTTATTAATTTATTAGGCTTTGCATTTATTTGTACCATAAATACAGATTGAACTCAAAATTATCTTCTTTCTGAGCATAAATTACAGGTGTTACAAAGAATAATCTCTTTATACTTGCATTTAGGGACCATTCTTGAAATTCCTTCTGTGAATTGTAAATAACTTCCTGGTGTATGTTGATCTGTATTGATTGGTTGTAATTTAATTTTCCACTAATCTTGCCCTGTATGCAAACATTGACCAAAGTGAGGGAGGCCTTCGAATTATGGCCATCTAGGTTATGATGTAGTTCTGTGTGATATAAAAAACTCTTAATGTTTAGTCCTGTCTGGATTTTTTCACGCAGAATGTGCTTTTTGCACAGAGGAAGGAAGTACATTTTTCCTCTTCTGTAAAGTTTTGTATGTATTAATCTGATTAAACAGTGCATTACTTACTATTATGGTATGTAGTAGGATGACACATCTGTGTGTAGTACAATGACAGTTGTTAGACAAATAACTTAAGCAAAGTTTGTATTCACTGTTTACATTACATGACATTGTGGGAATTGTATGGGCAAAATTTATGAATAAAGGCTCTTCATAAAACAAGATCCTTTACGTTATTTTGACTGCAAGAGTTACGTTAAAATTTTACATGATCATGTTTTACAGGATTATCTGTTCTTCTCTTTTTTCTTTGTTTGAACTAGCAAAATTTCCTAGAAAATCTCCCTTACTTTTGACTTGATAGGACAGTTTACCTGACAGTAAGCAATCTTAAAATTATGAATATATTTAATTATTTTATTTTATTATGATTGTTGAAGTGTTGAAAATGTACACACAGTGTTCACATTATGTGCCAAACTTCAAGATTTTGAGTAAAATGTATCATATCACCATATGTAAGATTATCAGTCATTACATCACTCTGGGCATTTTGATTTGTGACGATACTGCATGGTACCACTTATGAAATGGCTTCATTCATTCTTCCATCTCTGGTAATTATCACTTCATTGTACCCCCCACTATTCCTGCATGGTATTTGTACACATGGCACTACAAGGTCAATTGACAATGTGACTGCAGCATGTTGGCTGACAAGTAACAGAATGCCGCAAATGCCATTATCCTAATTGCATGTTTGGTCATTTTGGCCCACCAGGACTTCTTCCCCTTGAATATTTCTTGTGGGGGCAGCACAAAGGACATGGACTACTAGCAAAAATTTGCAAACGAGCACTATTGCAGAATACAGTGCAGCTCATTTGATCACATAAGGGTAAGTGATGAAATTATCTGAAAGGCAAAAAATTTGTAATGTGTTTATTTTGTGCAGTTTTCTGTCACCTAAGTTCCTCCCCATGTTGCAGAGTGTGATGAAACGTTTAGTGTAAAATTTTCAGTTACAGCGAAGTACATACATTAAAATGCTCGTAGTGGTTGATAATTGGATGTATGGTGATGTTTAGCATGTCAGGGTGACTCATACTTTAACGCCCTGAAGGTTGGCACACGTTCCATGCAACATTCTGTTTAATAATACAGACATTAATTGTCATAGTGCTCTAAGTTTTGTCATCATTCCAGTATGTGACTTCTTTACATGCTTTTTCTGATGCAGTTTTACATTCATTTTATATTCAGCAGTTATTCAGGTAATGTGGCACATTTTGTAAGGGGGGGGGGGGAGCATGAAACTCAGTCTTCTAGCCCTGTAGAAACAAGCTATGCCTTCCTTACCATTTACTGGCCATGCAGATATCGTGTATTATGTTATCTTCATAGTTTGCCACAGTTCAGGAAGAATATGAGTATGTCATGTCAGTGTCTGATATATGATTCTCACAGTGTTGTTGGTGAAGATTAAAGTCTTTTGGTGGAGGTACTGTGTTTCTTTGAAGCATCAATCTACAGTCTACATGGCAGAACATTTCCAGAAACTGCAACTTAATGCACATGCCTGTTATTGTCGGGACCTCGTAATATTTTATTCATCCATCAATCAATATAATTTTCTTTTTTTCTGTGACACTCTGTTTGTGTGTAAGACATTACTTTTTTTACATATATGTTACATATTTTGACAGAACTGTTCTGTTCCACAACATTGTAAGGGTAATGTTAATAACAGTTGCCTTTCAAATATAACATACTCTCATGTGTGAAAGACTGACATGTTTATTCCCTTTTCAGAATAGCAGTCTAGTTGTAATGTTGGAACATCATAAATGTGAGGGCATCCTGTGTTTCAGACATGGTGCCTGCAAGAGCTGTGCTCTACTTTCTCTCCTTCTCGGGATTCCTTGTCAGCTTTATGATGCGTACTGACATCAACATTGCAATGATAGCCATGGCACGACTACCGCCCCGTACACCGTATGCAACCAATGGTAGCAGTACACCCATGTACTGCTATGACCCTGCTAATATGACAGATGAACTTGATACAGATAATATAACGAAGGTTATATGATATTGTATTGGCATGTGACAATGGCAATTGGCAGTTATTGTTAGTGTATTTTTTATAATTTAAAGAAGGTGACATTACTGTAATGTTGCAAGGGATTGAGTTTCAGTCTCCCAGGGCTCTGCCCCCACCCCAATGAAAATCGTTACAAACTTCCAGTTTACAGTTCCCCTGAGCAGCTGAGGTTGTGTCAGCCATTAACTGACATGCAGAAGCTAATTAATGAATTAGTTGATGTTACTGTGTTTAATGACCGCCTGTGTGGTCTAGTGGTCAGAGTTTCTGGCTACAGATACAGAGGTCCCGGGTTCGATCCCCGGCGCTACCAGATTTTCTGAGTAGTAGTGGGTCTGACACGGGGTACACTCAGCCTCGTGAGGTCAATTGAGGAGCTACTTGAATGAAAAAAGTAGCGGCTCCAGGTCTAGAAAACAGAGATTAGCGGCTGTGGGGACCCGTTACGCTGACCACGTGACACCCCTCTATCCGCAAAAGTGGGCACTAACTTCGCCGACCGGCGGCGGCCGCTCTGTCGGTATAGTTCGCGTGCGGGCTAAGGCCACGGAGTTTTACTGTGTTTAATAAATGTTTTCCTTTGCTAAAACATGCATGCATACTGTGGTCATCTAAGCCAACTAAGACTTTAGCTTCCTCCAAGGAGTTGCCATTCCGTCTTTGTATATAAGTCATTGTTAGTGATATTGGATAGGACTGCCAGGCAGGTGTGCTATTTCAGTCAGCATTGGAGTCTCGGTTTTGCAGAAAGTGGATTAGCATTGTTGATGGTATGCATATTCAGTGATGATGGTGCGGACGACAGTAATGGCGGCGGTGGATTTTTGAAATTATAATGGGTTTTGTGTTAGTACTAATGTAAGGTGGTACCTACATATAAGCATCATTTACAGGTGTCATATTTTCAAAGGTCTGGTAATGATAATAGCTATGTTATTTGTGTCTGTATTTAGTAATTGTTTATAAGGTAAAGGTAAACATTACATTAAGAAAGGTTGCATTACTGGCAGGACATGGGATGTGCATTTGTATTTGAAAGTGATTTTGAAATGTTGTAATAGGTCATTAATTTTGTAACAAGATTAGAACGGGCAACTCAAGCTACCACAGCCATTACTCTGTACATACTGTGTGACATGGAATAATACAAGTTTGTTAGAATTACCTATAGGCTTCATACACCTTACACCAATTCACCAGTCATAGACATTTTTTTGTTTGACATCATCATCGAGTATCTGTTTTACCTCAGTTAACATACTTGTTAGTATGATATTAATTTGCTTAGTTTTTCCCCTTCTTTGGTATTGTTCTGTCTTTTTCCAGCCTCTTTTTAGTTTAATTTTGAAACAATACCAATACACTTCTTCCAGAATTCAGTTAAGCAAGAAACCTGACAAAGATGATAGTGGCTAGAGAAGGGGGGAAGGGGACTGATAATATTACCAAGCAAATGTTACTTGAGGTAACTTAGATAGTCACTGATGAAGACATGAATTAAGCTTACAGGTATCTGTAGCTGGGGGGGTTAGAACCATATCCAGTCATACACATAAAGGCTATTAGTCATTTGAGTAAACATGTGCTTGATGAAGAGCCTCTTGTTTACAAACAGTAAACTAGTGTTCTTTGTAAGATGAACTGTGAAGGTTGAGATAGTTCCTTTTATACCTAATCACCGTAGCCCAAAGGCATGCATGGAATATACTGTATGTGTGAAGGTTTTGTTTATGAAAATTTTTTAACATCTGTGTACATATGCATACCAGCATGGTATCACTTCATGGCCTTGTAATAACACATTGCATGTACTCCATTCTTGAATATAATTATTGTTCCTTTTATGTAGGGAGAAGGTGAGTTTGATTGGGATGCTACCACACAATCAACCATCCTGGGATCATTTTACTGGTGCTACATACTTTCCCAAGTTGTTGGTGGAATACTGACGCAGCATTTTGGCACCAAGACCGTGTTTGGTTTCTCACAACTCATCACAGCCATGTGCTCTCTGCTTATTCCCTCAGCAGCACCTTTGCATTATGGTGCTGTTATTGCTCTGCGCTCTATTCAGGGTATTGCGTCGGTGAGTTATGTCACAAACATTTCCAATAGTAGCCTGTATAAAAGATTTTCACATCTTTGCATTTGATTAAACACTCGCAGTGTTTCAGATCTGAGGTCTTCACAGCACAGATCTGTGTTGGTGGTCTACTGCATGATGACACAGAATTTCACCCATATGCATGCATAGATATGTGTCATAACATAAAATATGACTGTTACAGAGTTGATATTTGTTAAACACACACTTCAGTGAAAACCTCGTTATAGAACCCCTATATCAAATTCTGTGGAAATGAGACAGGAGTTTTAGTTACTGATAATAGGTCATGGATGGAGAAACGTGGCTTGCAAGTAAGGTGATCTTTTTTTACTTCATGCAGAATGTCAAATAACTGTCGATTTGGGTTTTTAGGTTTTTTGTCTCAGTTTAGTGAAAGATTACTTCTGGGATGTGCTGTGCGAATGGGTAATCAGATCTCACCATTTCAGGGACCAATTGACCCGTGAATATTAGGCCACTGCATTCCATCGAGATGTTGCACCATATTGAAATGAAAAGAACCGAAAACTTAGCTGCTAATTCCACTGTATTCTTAATTGGACCTTCTTTTTTTTCAATTTTTTTTGCTTTTTTTTTCGGTTTACTATTTAGTTTTTTTTTTTTTTTTTGTTCCTTAATGTTGCATTAAATAAAGTAGAATTTTTGTTTGTTTGTTTTACAGTATGTTTACTAGTTACGTTTGCCATGTATGGACAAAATTGATAACGGGAGTGGTGTCGCTGACTCCGTACTCGTAAGAGTTACTTAGTGATATCTGTAGGTCCTTGTAAATGCTGATAGCTTGATATGTCATGTCACACCACTTCACTCTACTTACAGTACTGGTGATAAAGCAGAGATGACAAATTTTCCTTGTTCTTTAATAGGACTGAAAAATCATATGAAAAATTAGTATTATGGGAAGGCATATCTGACATCGTAATTCTGCTATGAAGGTCCTCTGGCCTTCAGCCACAAATTTTGTGGGTTTGTCATTGCAGATTGTAACATGCTGACCGTTAATGTTTTAGGTTTATTTAGTGTTTGACAATTTTTCCAGCATTTTTCATATAGAAGCAATGGATGGCAAGAGTTACATATTTTTTGATACAAAAATACTTTTTTTTTTGTATATTTGTTTTCTCAAGTTAATATGTTCCTGGGAGTGAAAAGGATGGGACAGTGTAAGTAGTAGTGTGAAGAAGGTGGGTAGTAAATTGGACTGCTGTGTTGCTAAAGAGACAGGAAAGTGCATGCAGTCTTAGAGTGACAGTCTGCATTGTATTAAAATTATTTACATGGATTGACTGATGGGTTTTCTTTACCTTCTTCTGACATGTATTGTTTCAGTGAAAAATATGGGAACGTGAATTTAATGTTAAGACAAACATTCCATAATGAAATTAACAGTGAACGAAATTTTGGATATACATATTGCCGATTAGTTCTGGTCTTCTCCACACCTGTCTAAAACCCTAAGGCTTAAAATAAAAACTGTAATTGTAACTGTTATTTTATATCGGTGTTATAAGTGTGACTCACTCAAAGGGACATATCCAAGCCCTTTTTTATGCCATATTTGTGTTCCTGAAAAAGTGGGTGTAAATCATAAAGACATAAATAAAAAATGGTATTCCAATAAGAAATAATGGAATAGGTAGGGGTTAGAATAATAGAGCACAGACAACCAAAGGGCAGTAGAACTAAATTAAGAAGTGGTGTATACTGGCAAAGGGTGTTACATCAGAAAAGCACAAAAACAGGTGGGGTATAAAACAAGGGCTATGTGTACATGAATTGTGATTAAGAGCAAAGTTGCTGAGAAGAGTATTTTGTTTTAAGAAAGAGGTCGAGACTGATGCATAAAATTACAGAAAGAAAAGTTACATAATGACCAGTTTACAGTGTTACTAAAGTGGTCTAATCAAGTAGGATGCTGTTATTGCTGTGAAATTTGCAGGGTTTAACATGGCCAGCTATGTATGCAATGGTTGGCCATTGGATACCAGCCATTGAGAGAAGTCGCTTCATGTCTTCTTTTCAAGGTAAGGATAAACCAGAAATATTTGCAGTAACTTGGTCCTGTTACAGAGTTCATGAACATGTAGATTATAATTCTGCACAGCACTTCCAATGAAATTAACTTGCATGTTACTGATCAGCCTTACTTGACATTAGAGAATTGTACTCTTTTTTCCTGAGAGAGAGCTCTTAAAAAATCTCCCTGTAGGGTGAGATGTGTTACATATTTTTTATTATGGATACTTAGCTTTCATTTTTTGTAATTTCTTTTATCTCAGATTACAGAATAGTGATTTGTTGTAATAGAAAGTCATTGGAGTAGGCTGAAGTGATGGTAACATGTCGTGTGTATCAAGCAGGTGCCAAAATGGGCAAATGCAGGATGAACCTTTCTGACATTTGTGATGAGTTTTCCTCCAATTTTTCAGGCAAATGGCCAGGCCATGAGCTGTTTCACATATGCCTTCCAGTCATCCACAGTAGTATTACCATAAGTCATTTCATGCTAAACCAACCTTAGAATTAGATATGCACTCTGCAACAACAAACCAGCTGTAGTAGCCATGTATGGAAAAAGAAGATAATATATGAATGGATAGATATTTCGTATAAAGAATCATTATATATGCTGAAATAAAAATTTCTTGGCTTATTCTACACTCTTATAATATGTGTGTGTGTGGCAGGTTTCAGTTTTGGAATTGGACTTACATACCCACTGTGTGGGTTCTTGATTGCACACTTTGGATGGCGAGTTGTGTTCTATGTGACTGGAAGTGTGGGTATTCTGTGGTGCTTAATATGGTGGCTGCTTGCTTTCGATACACCGGCTCAGCATCCTCGCATTACTGCAAGTGAACTGCAATACATTGAAACAAATGTTGGAAATACAGTCGTAGGTGAAAAGGTTGGTAAATATTGTTTAATACCAAGCAGATTGTGTTTATTAGGCAGATTGTTTTCAGTGAGCAGATGGACAAGGGAATGCAAGCTTCAGACCCATCGATTATGTAAATGAATTGTATGAAGTCAAGAAAGAGATCTTTTTCAAAATGAGTGTGGGAAGCTGTGCATATATTAACATGTGTTCTAAAAGTGAATAACTTGCAGTTACGCCCACCTCAGTGATTTAGCTATTACCAGTGTACTGCATGAAATTTTTCCTGACCTTTTGGTAAATATATACCGTCACAAAAATTCCTGCAAGTGAAGTGTGTGTGACCTCTTTTTTACATGAGGCAATATAAATTTGAATTGTATGCAGCAAAATTAAATGTGTCTTAACACCATTTATGTTAGATCACCCAGTAACAAATTTAATTAAGTATTTGTGGTTATGTCATAGGCAGCAGGCATGTAAGTTTACAGGACAAAAACAGCATCTTGTTTGTGCATTCACCTTTCAAGTCTGTGCATCTGAGTTCATGTAGATCACCAAATTAAAAAATTATATATTTGCAGAATAAGTTGTCTAATTTTTTAATGTGTGGTATTGAAAGGTTCATCTCCTGTAATGAAAGAAGTTTACTGCATCTCTTCACCAAAGTTGACCTGTTATCATTAAATGAAACTTATGTATAAATGTGTAAGGTACTGTATTTTAAGATTTATCCTGTATTCACACTCACAGACTTCACTAAATTTTCCTGTTCCAAAATATATAACTTGGATCTAAAGAAGTATATCCTCTGTTTTTATAGTTCCATGATAATTTAGAGTAAGGATGGGTCATGTGGGTCTTCACAGAGTTTTCATTGGCCATGAAGCAGTGTGAATTCCATTAACTGCATTAATTTGCCACAGTAACAAGATACTTTAGATGGTTCTGATGACCGTGTATTTGCACTTCAGATTATTTGGTTTCTGGAATTTGTTTGTCAATTGGTTTTCTGAAAAGGTCACAGTTACATTACTTTTACTACTCAGATTCACATTAAAAGTTTTGGAATTGTCTAGTCACTCATTTACTGAATATTATCTGCCTCTTCAGTGGAACATGCAGACTTATTTTAAACATTGCCAAAGAACTTTGTATGTATGTTATGTAGAGTTCTCTAACTATATGATTTGTTTTCCTTTCCGTCTTTCTGCCATCTCCTCTCCTGTTCTGATTGTTTTTCCATTACTTTTTTTTTCATTAGTTATATACATTTTGACTTTTTATTCCTTCCAGTTAGACTTTGATGTGTGTAAATTTTTTTTAGTTCAAACTTCGTTTTGTTTGTCCTTTTCGTCCCGGAGTATGTTTCTCTTGTTTCAGGGTTTGGTTGTTCCATGGCATTCCATTTTAACATCACTACCTGCCTGGTCCATTGGCATAACAACGTTTGGACGCATTTGGATTCATTATACTTTCATCATTCCTGGGCCCATGTACATGAAGACAGTTCTTGGTTTCAGTATACAGAAGGTATTAGAAGGCTAAACAATTGCTGATTCTTTGATAATATCAGTGCAGCCACGTCCTTTTCTGTTCATGCATCTGTCTCCATTAAGATCCATCATCTTGTTCACCATTTAAAGCCTACTGATTACTATACATACCACCAGGTTTAACACACTAAAATTCTGCATGCTGATTACATTGCATTTATGTGTTTTGTGTGGCTGTCAGAAGAAACAGTACCTTTTGCCTTAGACATCATTAACAGATTGGTTTTTATAACTGAAGCAGAGAGTGTTTACTGCATGCTACAGACTGAGTACTTTTATAACAGATACGTTCTGTATCAAGGAGGGTTTCCATTAAGAGTCTTTATACCTTTTGTACATGTCATTGTCCTAATGACATCGGGTAAATCTATAAAGAAATGAAGTTCCTATCATGTACTTTTTTCCATACATACCTTGTAGTTATGATGTGCACTGTTCTTGTCGACTGCCTTGCACTTTTGTTTGTAACAGATGTGTTTTGACACTACCCAGTATCATCAACAATGTTTGGAGTGGAAGTGCAAGGCAGTGGATAAGAAAAATGATGTACATTCCTGTCATACTGTTGTAATGTGCCCAGTTGTTTTTGATATTGTATTTCCCATTTAGATGGGCCTTGTTATTTTTTATATGTTATTTTGTTTAATATGGAGCTACTCTATGAGTCACCTAGGAAGTTCCATGTGAAGTGTCCTCTCTGTCTTTTCACCTAAGTTTCACTTCAGTAGCATGTTGCATTATGTAGCTTTAGTACAGCATCTGTATAATCTTTTTTTGAAATTCTCATTCATTTTCCATTTAATTGGGAAACAGTATTTTTTGAATTGTTATTCTGTAACATACACTCTTGCTTCATTTTGTTGTAGCAGTAAATGTTACATAAAAAAATTGTATTAGATGGTTACCATACATTTAAAACATAGTTACTTTTCCTCCATTGGTTTTTTGTTGTGAAATTTTTTTTTGGTTAACAGTTTTTAATTGCTTTGAATGAAAGGGTTTAAAAATGAATGACATCAAATTCTAAATCTGTGTCTACATGCTTGCAGTTTCATAACACCAGGAGAACAGCACAGGGCATGTTTTTGGTAAAGGATCTCAAAGCCCTCTGATTGTACAATGAACCAGTACTGACAGAAGGTACCTGGTCTCCCCCTCACTCTTAAGGGGAACCAGTTATTGGGCAACCATGTTATTCCCTCCAACTCAGGTTATTCATTATGAAAGTCAGGCTCCCAGGATGTACAACCCCCTTTACTTTCTGTTTGTGTAAATGGGTATTACATTGAGTTGCATTTATGCTGTACAGTGTGTTTATGAAATATGTGGTGTCAGTTTGGAGAGCAGGTCTCTGCACACAGTGTGTGAAAAATGTTGAAATAAACGTAAGTCCTTTGGTACTTACCTTCAAGTGTGGGCCCATTTAATTTTTAAAAGGAAGGTTAAATGGTAATAATGTAAACCTCGCTTCAGGGAGGTGTTTATTAACAAATTTGATACCCAGTGTTTACAAATTACTATTTCGACGACAAATTACACAAGATGCTTGTAATTTTTGTTCATGTGCTTACTCATGGCAAAGTGTACATCCCTTTATGGAATGGCATGTATGCTGTTGTGTAGGTAGCGGCAAGCGCGACAAGTTGATCACATGTTCAGAGCACTCCTACTAGGTGTGTGTGTTTGTGTGTGGTCTAGAAAACTCTACGGTGAGATGGCCTAGACCCAAGTTAAGCTGTTGTGCCACAAAAAGTGTAGACTAGTGTATGTGCCGCAAATACTGCATAGTAGAAATGGAGGGAAATGTATGCAACAACAAGGTCGCATAGGAAACAGTAATTGGGTAAGTGCCCACATTTGTTACAAGTAACTTGTCATTGTCCTTAAGATATTCAGTGAAGAATTCAAATTTCTTTCAGAATGGCTTGATGTCTGGAGCGCCGTTTCTGTGCAGCTATGTTTCATCTGTCTTCTTCTGTTACCTGGCAGATGTTCTCGTTAACAACAAGCTTCTCACCCTGACAAACGTTCGCAAGCTGTTTACTGCCTTGTGTAAGTACCACTGTGTCATGTTCACTTGGAAGTTTTCTTTTGAAATTACCTACTTTGGTGCATATTAATTAATATTTCAGTAGCATAAGAAGATGGAACATCAGCTCTACTTTTTTGTTGTGGTAAAAGCTAATGGGTCTGTTGTGGCACAAGATGTGATTGCTTTGTTACTTCCACAGTCTGCATTGGCTAAAATTTTGAAGATGGAGAAACATGAAAATTAAGAAAGTAAATTACCAACTGAGATGAACACTTGCTTCAGACATTCATTAGAAGAAAAGATGCATATATATATATGTGTGTGTGTGTGTGTGCGTGCACGCGCGCGCGAGGAGTGGGGTGGGTAGCAGGTAAGGAAGCATATCCTGGCCAAACCATAAACATAATTCTTAAATGTTACTATCACCAAGTTTAGTTTTGGTAATATTTTTGGTGTACATAGTTTTTTGCCTTTGTTTTCCTTCTGCCCTCAAGCTGCTGATATCAGCAAATTACATGGTCTGGTAGCATCTGCTTCTTGCTAAAGTGTAATTGTCAAGGATGATTGGTGAATGAAAATTTGATGTGTTACTTTAGAGCTATACTTGTGCATTACATTAATAGCCCTATGTCATACATATTGGCAACAGTACAAAATTTGTCGAATCTTTGAGTGTTGCAACTGGAAGCAGGAAACAGAGAAGTTGCATTTATATGTCATACAGGACATACTGAACTTCAACTCTTAATGCTATTTAACAGTCAACAGAATACAAGGCTGCACTGTATCAGAACACCACTTTATATTATGTCAATGTTTTCATATGTCATAATAACAAACTTTCAATACAGATGTTTTTGTTATATGGCTCCAGGTTTTTTCAGCTTGCAATGTTAAGGTTTGCATTTATGCTTCTTACTTTTGAATTCTTTTAAGTCTTGGCCAGGAGATAGGTGATCCTATGGAGGATTGGTATTGGTGCAGAAGGGATGCATGGTTTGTTTATCAACAGGATAGGCTGTGACACTGAATCAGCATCCTTCTCCCTCACCTCACTGATTGAGCCTGCGTATCAGAAGTGCTCTGGACATATATTGCTGTTGGTTATATTAGTAACTGCCAGAACTGTGGCTTCTCATAGTTTTCCTCAGTTTCTCCAACTGGTTATGTCATTCCATCCTGATTTGTGGGGTTGTGCTTGACGTTTTCACTTATTCATAGAAAAGTAATTGTGAGAATTTTCATGCATTTTGATGTACATCTTTCACTGACATGCTGTAATGCCTGCCTTGGCATGTCGAGTAATACAGAAGATGCTCATTTCCGAGTTTCTGGAACTTAACTTGTTGCCTTCAACTTTAGTTATGTCTGGAAATTATGATTTACATGCTGATGAGGGTCTGAGTGTAAAAGGAAAGTGATATCCCTATTAGAAAAGGTGGAGGTGTTACGTAGGTTAGACATGGGAATGAACATTGCTGTGGTTAGATGTGGTCATGGTGCAAAATAAGTGACAATTTGTATAATCAAGAACTAAGGACATATTTGAGGGAAGTGTAAGATCATTACTGCATTGATCGAAAATTTCTTATGTAAGTTATGACCCCTTGGCTGAAATAATGGATAGGGCATTTTGTGTGTGTGTTTATGTGTGCGTGTGCGTGCATGCAGATGTGACCTGTGTTTCCTATTGGTGCCTGGGGGTCCATTACTGCTTTTCGTGTGATCTCAATCTTCTGATTGGTTGTTCCCACGTTCTTCTGCCTTCCTGTGTCCATTTAGCACAATACTTTTACAGTATCAGCCAAGATATTCCCTGCTTTGTAACTTTACCAGGCTAAAAACATATATCATTATGTAATGCTTTATCCTTTTCCGCTAACACAATTAGTTGAATGAACCAAGACATGTTGTCAGTTGGCAGTGAATGAAATGAATTTTTTCAGCCCAGATTGTCCCTGGCTTGTTGCTGCTGGCTATTGGTTACTTGGGTTGCAGCATCACATTGGTACTCATCGCTTGGTTCTTTGCAGTTACTCTAATTACAGCTTCATATGCTGGTGCTATGGCCAGTGTTGTTGACATAGCCCCAAATCTTGCTGGTAAGGAAAGTAGGTTTGCGTATTGTGACTTTTTAGCACACATCCATTTGTAAAGAAAAATAAGCTTACGGTATTATTAGGTCTGTCTCACTTGCTGGTAGCTCTTGAATAAACTGAAACTTTATGAAGTTTAGTATGAGCACAGTGTCACTAGAAGGCATGCCTTTTATTTCCCTAGCATCTATAATGCCAGTATGGTGACTTAATATGTAAAATGTTTATAAGTAATGGTTTTGTTCAGTGCAAATAATATTGCAGTTCAACCTTTTAGGGCTCTGATGATTGTATGTGACTTTCTGATTTTTTTTCCTTGTCCCTTGTCTAATTTTCAGTGTAGTACTGGGTTTTTGAAGCTGGTTCTGCTTCCATCCTTAGGTAAAGGAAAGCACCTAATCTGTTGGACCCCTTAGAGACCTCATAGAAAGCTCTTTTTGTAAGGGGTCCACCAGATTAGGTGGTTTCCTTTACTTGAAGACGGCAAAAGAGCCCGCTTCCAAAAGTCATACTATGTTGAAAGTGGACAAAGTCCAAAAACAGAAGACAGTGTCAATGTTACATTTGTGCAGAATGTATATGTAACTTTCAGTTTCACAGCCATCAGTGATGAATCATTTTAGCTAGGCAGATGAAATTGAGAATGAGCTAAAACATAATCATACCACAGACACTAGTGTTCCTTGTCAGATGTTTCATACTTCAGAGTGGTGAGGGACTTTTGATGTTGTGTTGAACAATTTTAACCATTCTGAATATGTGCTAGTGGAAAGTATGCAAATAAACAACTACTAATTTGTATGATTATTAAATTATTATTGGTTGTGGCTTTCCTTCTTGGTTTGAGATGTTCTGAGGAAATTATTCATATGCAACTTTTTTGTAGAACACAATATTTATAAGAATTTGGTCCTCCAGTGTTAAGCTTCAGCACTGCAAAGTGTGGAATGTGTGTTGTAATTGTAACTAATGTTTCAACACAGGTCCAATCTTGGCTTTTGCCCAGACCATACATATGACTGCAAGTTTCTTGTCTCCAATAGCTGCTGGAATTCTTCTGCAAGAGAGTGTAAGTTTAAACTTCACTTATTCCAAGATATTAGTGTGTGGTTTTCTTGGTTCAGTCGCATCCCATCCCCCCCCCCTCACCCCACCCCCTTCCCCCCCTCCTCCACCCTCTCCGATCTTATCTTTGTGTTCTGCTTGTTTTGT
>Ga0123354_10003798_pt1 | contig 21069 bp, 15 predicted proteins | sample TergutLab28metaG_2_FD_97872 | JGI IMG/M metagenome (GOLD analysis project Ga0123354, IMG submission 97872) | Labiotermes labralis P4 segment gut microbial communities from Petit-Saut dam, French Guiana - Lab288 P4 | ecosystem: Host-associated > Arthropoda: Insects > Digestive system > Gut ... | reverse complement strand
GGCGGACGCTTGTGAGTGCGGTAATGAACCTTCGGGTTGCGTGAAATGCGGGGAATTTCTTGACTAGCTGCAAACCAGTTAGCTTCTCAAGAAGGACTCTGCACCATGGAGTAAGTAAGTAAGCTGAATGGAAAAGTGTCATTCTTGAAAGCCAAGAAATCCATGACTTACGGTAAAAGGATATTCAATAACATTTCCAAAAAACGCTCTACATTACCCTACTTTGAGCCAGTTTGATTCATTCCACACGCTCACATCAAATGTATTCAAAATTTTTATGTTGTCGTAACATTCCGTGTATTATAGCTTATTAAAATCCCATCATACTCTGATAACCAACTGCCTCGTCTTTGCGTAATTTTACAAACTCTCGCGCAGGTGGAAGATTTTAGCGCTCTTGTCATATCTGCATTTGAGCATCTTTATCGTTGTACCGTGCATTCTGTAGTTTATTTAAATAATACACCAACATTGATATAAAATTCACATTAAAAAAAATTAAAACGCTCCTACATGTTTCGACCATACGATCATCCTCAGGGAGCATACATTGTTCCTTGCTGAAGTTATAACTTTAGCAAGGAACAATGTATGCTCCCTGAGGATGATCGTATGATCGAAACATGTAGGAGCGTTTTAAGTGCTTTATTGTGAATTTTAGATAATTAAATGAATATATGTGCCTTTGTTGGTATATCAATTAAATAAACTGCATTTGAGCACCAAACAGCTGATTAAGCGCTTGGCCAACACGTAACTGTCAGTCCAAAGATTTTTCTGACGCGGGCGGCGCTGCTAATTGCTTCTAATTGTCTGAAAATCCCAGCAGCTTATACAGGTTATTCCAATAGCAACGGTTACATCACTTCTAACCTCCCACATTAAATAGCCATGTAGTGACACATTCTGTAGACTTCTATCAGAAACCAATAACAATAGCTGAGCTAATTATTTAATTAATCATGACGTGACGTGTTTAAATATTTCTGCTCTTCAGTGCTACTTGGCAAGACACTTGCAGGGCGTGTCTCTGGGCACCACCCTTCTGTCGCATTGTGTTTACTGTATGGCTATTGGAGGTACCTAATGCAGAATGGATTTGAAACCATTGTACCTGAACAAGACGTCCTTCATGAAAGTAAATGATCGGCACGTTGGCTGTAAATTATGTCACACGCAGGTTAAAACCTCTGTGACGTCACATTTGCAACCAAATGCGCATAATCTCGGACATAACACGTTGCTTGATTCTCTCTTGAGTCTGTGCCATATGTAAGGTCGATAATCCAGTGCTTTATGTACAGAGTGAGCATAAAGTCTTTCCCTGATTACAAACATTTATTATGTTACACCTCAGTTGAAGTGTTTCTGCCGTGGATAATTTTCCAACAAGATGGTGCACTGCGGTTCACATGTTCGTCGGTTTTTGGATGTAACACTTCCAAACAGGTGGATTGAGAAAGATGGTCCGACACCCTGGCCACCACGATCGCCGGATATCACGCCCCTTGTTTCTTTTTATGGGGGTATGTTAAGGACAAAGTGTTTTCGACACCAGTTCCAGATATTAAAAATTTGAAGGCAAGAATAACAGACACTTTCGCTGCAATAATTGAAGACATGTTGGAGAACACGTGGAGAGAAATTGATTATCGATTAAACGTTCTCCGTGCAAAAAAGGATCACATGTTGAAGTGTAATAATGTGTTGTAAAAAAACTTCTTGAGTTATATTTAAAAAATTGTTTTCCATGTATAGTAGTTTTCTTGTAATAAATGTCTGTAATAAGGGAAGACTTTATGTTCACTCTGTATTTTAAGGCAAGATGTGTATAGAGGTTGTAGCCTGGATAGTCTGTTTATTACAATGACTAGGCTGTGGGCTAGAAAACGGAATAATCTTGTTGCAGCAACTACTTAATTGTTGTTGTTAGCGTATTAGAATTCTATTAACAGAATATGACACAGTTGTCTCTGATTACTTCCGTTCATTTACGCCTGAAGAGACTACAGTCCTCTCTCCATGAGCAAGGATATATGATTTTCGTATTGCCAAGAAAGTAGTGATGATTCGGAGGAAGAAGTGCTATGGGAAAGCCTGGAGGAAGCTGGGAGGATGCCGTTTGCATGAATGCCGCAGAGTTGCTCCAGAAACGGGACTGGAAGGTGGCAACAAGGAAGAGAAGAGTTTGAAGGAAGGAGATCAGGGAGGCCAGGGCCCGAAAACGGGCCGAAACGCTATAGAAGAAGAAGAAGAAGGAGGAGGAGGAGGAGGAGAAGAAGGAGAAAAAGAAGAAGAGGAGGAGGAAGAGGAAGGAGAAGGAGGAGGAGGAGGAGAAGAAGAAAAAGAAGAAGAAAGAAAGTCATCGATACATTGTTTTCAGTTATCAATGTTAAGTTCAGATTACTGCAAGTACAAATAACGGCCGAAGTCTGGTGTAACGTAATTCACGGTTTGTTTATAGTGGCTGTCATTGGCTGAACTACATGACGTCACAGGAATGAGTGGATGATGAGTTTTGAATTGGAAAAAATGTTGAAGGAAGCAAGTTGAGACGCGATTTGAGGCACTTCGCTGACAGGTGTCCAAAGGGACTAAAGAAAACTACACAAATTCTTTGTCAATATTTCCGCTTCCCGGAACCGTTACTTCAATTCATGGCCGTCTGAATACGATGCAAGTTGCTGTTCTCAGCCGCGTCTTTCAGCCTAGTATCATAAGTCATCATGTTAAACGGATAAGGTGAATTTTTGTCCCTCTCCAGTCTAATGAAGGAACGAATTTGACGTTTAGGTGAAAGAGCATCGTGATAAATTCTTATAATAAAACCAAGTAGATGCACTAATTTCTCAAATTTATTTTTGGAATATAACACTACATGTTTCGGACAGTTCCTATGTCCATCATCAGGAGTTTTTCACTGTACACACAACAAAAGTGTATGACTTATACTATTGTTGTGTGTACAGTGAAAAATTCCTGATGATGGACAGAGGAACTGTCCGAAACATGTAGTGTTTTATTCCAAAAATAAATTAGAGAAATTAGTGATTTAGTTGGTTTTATTATAAGAAATAATGAAGGCACGTAGTAAGAGTAGAAATTTAGCTCCGGTCATTCTGCGTGCCTACACTAGAAAGAAGTGAGTGGTCAGTTGCACGTCACTACAGCTGTGTTACCCGGGCAGAAGGCAGGATTGCGTTGAGTATGAGTCTTTGTGGACCCCAGAGCCGGTCTGGGCGTTGTGGAGGAGACGTTAAGTGAAACAAATTTCTTCTTAGAATGAACATTATCATAGATAAAATCATTCTTCTTCAGAGTCAAAATATTAATGTTTTGTTGTTCATTGAATTAAATAAAGCCGCTGAACTGTAGACCGAGCAGCTTTGTATAAAGATAAAGGTCTGAAACTTGCGTTCTGGAGCTGTTTTGGTTTTGCTGTGGCTAGAATATAGCAGTTCTGACTGAGCTTCCTTATGACAATCAGTCCTTCCGGGTAAACTTAGGACATTGCATGGATATACGACGACGGATTCTGCCCTCGCCATTTTGCAATTCATCTTTTTCACCACTCATCCTACAAGGTGATACTGGCAATGTCGTACATCACATCACCGACAGCTGCAACTCTTTCTTAATATTAGTAGGTTGTGTATGGATAGAATGCCTTTTGAAATGTAAGTCGCTGCAATACCTGCGGCTATTTTGCCTCTATGAGACTCCAGCCTTGACCCTCACCTCCTATTGTACTACGTCACGTCTTACCTGAATCACGAAGAACCACTGGCTAAGTTCTGTGTTGATGAAACTGATTCACCTTTCACACAAGATTTCCTAATTTGTTGCTGTTGCTGTGTAGATTCTTGGCAATTTGAAGATTCTTAACTTTTTAATGACTTTGGAGATTTAATGATCCATTATAACTTAACGATCGTTGGTAATTTAATGATTCTTCTCACTTTAGTGATACGTTTTACTTTAATGAGCTTTGCTAATGTCGGACATAATTCTTGCTAGTTAGTAGTCCCTGATGATTTAGTAACTGTTGATAATTTTCGTAATGTCTGGATAAAAATGTTTATTTTCCTAACATTTTAAACACACGTGTTTATTCTCCTAAGCATTTCAAGGCACCATTTATTTTCCTAAATATTTCCGGGAACCTCTTCATATTCCTAAATATTTTAAGACATTTGATGTTTGTGTGACCGTGTATCACTGATACAATAATATAAACAGCCAACTAGATGCAACAATAACAAATTTTATTGATAATTACAATCAGCTTAACATGTTTCGGGCGAAATTATCGCCCGAAACATGTTAAGCTGATTGTAATTATCAATAAAATTTGTTATTGTTGCATCTAGTTGGCTGTTTATGTTATTATTTCAATACACGTGTTAACTTTTCTAAACATTTCAAGGTACGAGGTTTATTCATAAAGTAAGTACCGTTTCGCTGTAAAAAAATCGAGTAAGGTTTCGTACAAATTTTATTATTATCAGATTCTACATTCTTCAAACTATTTTTCCACATATTCGCCGTCATTATTGAGGCACTTATCGTAGCGGGGCACAGGTTTTTTTATACCCTCCTCATAGAATGCGGCCGCCTGCGATGTTAACCACTACTGACCATGTCATAGATTAGAGTCCTTGAAATCTGAGAAAAGTGCACAGACAGATCAGAAATTGTGAAACGTCTGTCGTCACGCACTCTTTCGTTGACCTTACGCACCAAATTATCATTCACCAAAGATGAACGCCCACTTCGCGCCTCATCGTGCACGTTCTCTCGTCCTTCATTGAACATCCGAACCCATTTCCTAACCATGCCATCACTTATTGCATTGTCACTATACACTTGACAGATATGGTGACGAATCTCACTCGGTAGCACATTCCTAGGGTTCAAAAATCGAATTAAAGACCGCATTTCACGGTCGGCGGCCCCTTCAATTTTCTTAAACATGTTTAACGCGCAGGAACAAACATAAACATAAAACGAATTTCACGAAATGGCGTCTGTGGCTTCTCAATTGATAGAAGAAGTCACTGCACATGCGCAAAGTGACAGTCTCGAGTATGCGCGAGAGATATGCGCAGACGGTACTTACTTTCCGAATAACCTACGTATATTTTAAATTTTTAAAATATTCGAAACCACCTTTATCTCTTTCTAAGCATCTTTTTCGGCGCTATACAGGCCTTATGAATGCGGTTAAAAGATCGTCATTAAATAACGAGAAGACTGCCATTTGGTTTCGGTAATACAAAATATTACGTGCTGTTATTCAAGATAGAAGTTAGAAATTCAATAAAGTTCTCACAAATGAATATGTAAGCTGTGGAGGATTTGCGGTGGTGCAGATCCCATTTGTAACGCTCTGATATTCTAGGCCGTGTAATTGGTACATGAGAACCAACAGCTGAAGACAACAAATATTTCTCTTTTCAGTGAGGTGATGCAGGAAATAGCAGTTTATTGATAAATGGGCAGGGGGAATGAGGAGTGAAGAATCTGATGACAGTGGGTACTCGTAGATATGGTCAATTGAGATTCTTGAATGTAGTTACAAGCTACCAATCTGTACAGCGTTTCTTGGATCGTAGAAGCATAGCATTATTTTAAAAAATGGGGAAAAATTTGTCCTTAACCTTTTGGCGCCGGAATTATTTTTTTAATTTTAGCACACTCTGTATATAAAATGTGAATAATACAGGAAACAAATACGTTAGAATTATGAAACAAACTGCATTTTGAAGAGAAAAAGAAGACAGTGTATACCATATTTAAAATATTCAGTACCTATACTTGTTGAATAAATATATAAAATGCAACTTTAGAGGTTAACGATGCGATACGACCACTATAGTTGACATTAGGCTTCAAAAGATTAAATCTGCGCCATTGTGGGATATTACGCAGCGTATAGAGGAAATTCCTTAACATGGTTTACGGGCAATATATCGGTCCATTCTTCAGGGGTTAAGAAATCTTCTTGGATTTCATTATCCTTAAAATGGAGCCGCTAGGTTTTCCCGAAACTTCGATAACGAATTACCATTATACGCTGCATAACAACTCAAAAGAGAGCAGATCTCATCTACACTTCGGAGAAAGTTGGGAACCACGGATAGTTTGGCCTCTCGTATGCTATATAAAATTATAGGGCTTTTTTTCCCCCTACTTGACAGAAAAGGGTCAGTCCGACCCTAACGTGAGTTTTTATTAGACTTTCTAAAGGTTATTCTGAATGGGATCGTTTTTCTAACGCCCGTCATTGACTGTTAAAACTCCCCGACACACGGCGCGCGAGGCAACGTTGGCAGAGCCTTGGGCCGGTGCTTGGTGGTCTACCAGGGAAAAAAAAACACTTTATATTTTTAGGTTAGTCTCATAAACATGAACTTCAGTACAAGTTCTTATTTAATTATACTTGTGTGCTTTCAAAACCAGAATATTGTAATATCAGAATTCCAGATTTAAGTGTTATTTTTATGTGTGCGGAATGCGTGTCGCCTGATGCTAAGGGAAGAAGTAATTGACTGCGGGTGCTTTAACCCTTTAAACGCCAAGTTAAATCCCATCTGCCGTCTGCTGGCATTATTAGGAGCTCACCATATTCTCCACGTGAGCAGGATGAGGGTTAAACGCCAAGTTAAATCCAATCTGCCGTCTGCTGGCATTATTAGGAGCTCACCACATTCTCCACATTAGCAGGATAAGGGTTAAACGCCAAGTTAAATCCCATCTGCCATCTGCTGGCATTATTAGGAGCTCACCACATTCTCCACATTAGCAGGATAAGGGTTAAACGCCAAGTTAAATCCCATCTGTCGTCTGCTGGCATTATTAGGAGCTCACCATATTCTCCACATTAGCAGGATAAGGGTTAAATACCAAGTTAAATCCCATCTGCCGTCTGCTGGCATTATTAGGAGCTCACCATATTCTCCACGTTAGCAGGATAAGGGTTAAACCAACCTGCTGAAGAGAATACGGTGAAAGAAGGGAGAAAGGGCAGCGAAATGAAATAACGTAACAAACGTGTCATTATTTCTTTACTTGCACTTTTTATTGTGACCTGTTTTAATTAGAGAGTTCCGTAATAATACGCTTTGAAGTGTGGCACATGGACTAAGTAGGTTTTATTTTCGCGATCTCTAGCGATGATTGCATTTAACGTAAGGATAACCACCAGGCGGAATTCTGCTCTATTTTTTACATGCTTAGAAATGCGCTCACTTCAAAGTGCATATTTCAAAATTCACTCATGGGGCAAGCTGCTTTTATGTCGCCGTCTCGATTTTCTCCCAAACACAATTCCGAAATTTGATGAACTTAGTCAAAAATGTTGTGAATTTTTTTTTTCAGTTTTATCGTACGTGATCCAATGTCGATGTTGTCATTCCACTATATATATATATAAAAGGTATAGTTAGAATAAATTTCAACCTAGAACAGGCCTCGAAGGCCCACAGAGGGAGTAGAGGTATAGCCCTATTTTTTGTTTAACCTCGGCGCTAGATGGGGGGTGAGTGGTCAACGCCACGCCCTGGCCGCTTTAGCCCCAGGAAAGACCCGGTACCCATTGCATAGGAGGCTTGACAGGCCCCAGCGTCGGTCTAGATGGGTGCGACAAATCTCGCCCCCACTGGGATTCAATCCCTGGGCCGTCCAGCTCGTAGCGAGTCGCTATACCGACTGCGCCATCCCGACCCATATATATATATATATACTGGGGGAAAGGTCTTCGTAATTTCTTCCAGATATTACAAAATGTATTTCCAAAATGTATCGTTCCTATTTCATGGTTTAAAAATCACTGTGCTGTTTTATGGTACACAGTCTGTACAGTGCATAACAGGTAGAGTTAAAGTTCACCCTCGAGGGAGAGTGAAGATATAGGTGTACTCTTTCTTCAACCTCGACGCTAGGTGGTGTTGTGTGTTCAGTGACACCTCCGGGAAAGACAGCCGGTACTTCTTGTACAGGAGGCTTGGTGGACCCCAGTGACGACCTGTATAATTGCGGAAAATTTCGTCCCCACCGGGATTCGATCCCAGAACCGTCCATCGCGCTGAAAGTCGCTCTAATAACTACGCTATCCCAGCACACTTTACACTGTATAAGCTTTTTCAAATAAGAAATAAATCCGATCAGGTTCCTTGCAGATAAATACTGAGAGAGAATCCCATTTCATTCCTTCCTTGCATTTCTTTATTTATCAGACTATTGAAGTTTTCTGTCTTTCTTTCTTTCTTGTTTTCTTTCTTTCTTTCTTTCTTTCTTAGTCTTGTCTTCTGTTTTTAATTAGTTGTAAGTATATTCATTGTTGCATTGATCCTACTCGACGCACACAACACTCCGGTAGGACTTCCGTGGATAAGGGATCGGCCCGTCGCGAGACCTCTACCTGAAAACAAACAGCACTCAAAGGAATTCGCACCCACAATACCGTTACGCGAGCGGGCGCAAACCCACGCCGCCACCGGAATCGGCACCTCCTGAAGCTAAAACACACTATCGACACTTTCCGAACCAAATATTGCACGAACCAAACGAGGCCTTCCGCTCCTGAAATTCATTAATGGCCGTCTGTTCCAAAATCACAAATAACAAGGTATTTTTTACTAAATTTTACATTTCTCTTGGAACCCGCTGAATACAATCTACCTCTCCGAACTGGTAGGTAACGTAAAGTTGTGTCAAATTGTCCGCTAGTAATATATGACCCTGTGACATTCTGCACGCACTTCCTTTGCTTGGACTGCGTGACAGTGAAGACGAAGGCACCACGACCCCTCGAAACGCCTGATACTACTGTCGCAGCGCCAAGTCGTTGAATTCCTTGAGATACGCGTCGTGTGTAGCACCGCTGTGCCGACGTCAAGGTTCGTAATTATGCTCGTCTTTTGAATGATGGCTCACGAGATACAATTTTTTACTGTCTTCTGCACAAAGCACTTTGACGTGCAGGTGGTTTATCATTTGGCAAAAGATTTGGAAGCGCATTGTCTGATAGTAGAGGGACAAGTAGACGAAAACATTTCCACGTTTATACTTCCTACTTAGAATTCTGTGCGCTAATACTGCGAGCAATGTAGGCTACTAGTGTGGGAAATGCACCGCGTGTTTCAAGAGAAGCTGGTAGTTTTTAAAATTACCTAGAAGTGCCACCGAAATTTATAGAAAACAAAGGTCCATTCTTGTATATACAGGAGCCAACAGCTCGGCCTTATACTGAGCCAGAATAATCCTCTCTACCCTCTCATATCCTATAATTAAGACCGATTTTAATATAATCTTCCGATATTAACTTCCTTCTGTGAAGTGTTCATTTTACTTCAGATTTTTATATCAAAATTTTGTATGCATTTCTCATTTTTCCACAAGCATGCTACAAGTTATCCATATTCCTTTATTCTACCACCAATTATATATGCTGAAGAATGCTAATTGTGAAAACTTCATTTATTTCATTTCTCTAACCTCCGTTTCGATCGGCTTTGTTGTCATAAGATGTCTTTCTTGGGGCTAATCACATTGAGAAGGAAATGTTACTGGAGTAGAAAATGATTTATTCGTTGACAGCAGTATAAACCAATCGACCTGTAGCTACCAAACTGGTAACACGTTCTGTTGTGGGTGCGAAAAGTCCGTACGTAGAATCTTCACGCGCCTCTTCTTGCCGTCTGGCCATGTAGGAGGACGCGTACTTTATAGGATTTGTTTTTCTTTCGTCTTTCGTACGTCCCTGCCTTCCGCGGAAGTTAGAGCGGCCGGATCGTGATGCTGACAACTTACGTCTATCTAGTGTATATATTAATAATGAATGGAGTTGAACCTCCATACTTCCATACATCTTCGTGACTTGCACAGTGACAATTTACCTTTGCCATTAATTTCACGTACGTGAACGGAGAACAAATCAAAACAGGTGTCACGTGATTTTGCGTCAACGCACAGCTGCGTCCTGTCACTGCAATCCGTTTTGTCTTCAAAGCATTTTTATCTTGAAGAGAATTGTTGGAACAGACTTGCATGTACAGTAATTAAGGTTTCACTTTTGGTTCTGTTGTTGTGTGTTTCACTTGGCTTGTTCGTATACTCAGATAGGTAATTAATACAAACAAGTGATCTTTTGGTAGGAATACAGCTAGAGGGTCTACATACGAATGGATACAAATGAGTTGCAGTTTTATCACAATGTATACTGTATATTCTTTTCGATCTTTTTTTAGAAATGGTTCATAAATGGACACAAGCCCTGTGTGTTTACTCATAACTCATATCCACTTTCTTTCGCGGTTTTATTAGGGCGAGAAATTTAATTCTTGAGTACACTGCATTTATTTCTAGAACGTGACTTACATTCAGAAAATAACGGGAAAGAAATTGTTTGTTCTACTTTTTAACTGACGATGAATTCTACTTCTGTGTTGCAGCCCCGTGTACGACATATTTATTGATTCTCAAATAATTTAATGATATAAGTTTGGTTTCTTCGCATTACAAATGTAACTAGTAGCTGCGAAAGATTTCTATAGCAAAATAAGCCCCACCTGTCGCAAATTTCTGCATCTTCTTCAGTTCTTTTATATTCCTATTCTTCGGTTATTGCGGTCTGAGACCAATGCTTGATTCCGACTTTCGGGAGTTAGCATCGTCTCATTTCACTCCAACTCTTCGGCGTACACTGAAGATTTTCATTTTCGGTGTGAAGACGGTGACATTATTTTACATCGAAACGTTGGAGGAACTTATGCCTGCAAAGCAGCTGAATCTCGAAAGTCAAAAGTTCACTTTTTCTTTTCGTATGTTGAATCTTGTGTCAGATCTTTGCTGTTGTTTTTAATACGATTCACACAGAAAGACGTAGTATCAGAAGATAATGTTAGGTATGGGCTGCAGCCAAAATCGTTATGTTTTCTGTACTTCTGAATATTCATGCGTGTCAAAGGTAACGTTGTTGCTGTAATAGGCCGAGTAATAAGGTAAATATCTCTTGGTAGTCGGACACGGTGAGCTCACGTTTATTCAAGTTTCTCAGTTTGTATTTTTATGGTCGTAAGATTCCAAGGCCAGTTGAAACCTCATTTTGTGTTGCTGTCAAACAAAAAAACACAATTTGTTGATCATGCAACTTACTGAACATTGTAGCTGAGCTGTCACAGAAAGTGTGGGTGGTATTACTGCGATACTTCGGTTAGAAGTTCCAAGTAGCTGCCTGCTGGATAGGATTCTCCCAACTGAATTTAACTGCACTTCATTTCTAATTCTCATCTTCCAGACTATGCTTGTACATTTTGTTTCATGGAGAAATAAAACTTAGGAGAAGTCCCTCGGCTACTGAAGTTGTAGAACACAAAGTAATGAGTATAATTTTACTTAATAACGTGACATCATGGTGCACAAATGGCAGAGAGGAATATCTGTGCCCAAGAGAGAATCAGTAACAGAAAATGAAGATCAGCTTGTGAGTGGTACATTAAAAAAGTGTAGTCTAGTCTTCAGCCTTCATCTTTCAGGATGGAAGCTTTTCCTCCCGAAAATTACAAAATTACATTCTTTTAGATTCTAAGAACACAGCCGTAATTCCTAACCCTGTAAAAACCTCTAAACTTGTCGGTTTGTTTTAGTAGTATTATAGAAGTAAACTGTAAGGAAAGGTAAAATAATTTTCGTTAATATAAACTACAACGTATTACTTCCAGATATTATGTCGCCACTTCAACATATCCTCAGCAGCGTCCATGCGACTTGTTCAGAAACTCTGTCTCATAAATGAAGAGCAAATGGAGACTGGTACTTGAGTTAGAAGACTTTGGTCATTAGCAGCAAGACATATATCTAGATATTATGCAACTTCGAAAGTTTTGTGGAGGTAGTTATGAATATTCAGCAGAGAAATATTTAAAATGAAACATATTGATTAATCTGGATGTGGTGTCTTTGAATATACAGTGTGATCAAAAAGTTTCTGTGCACCTGATTATTACAATACAGGTTCAGGTGCAGAGAGACTTTTTGATCACCCTGTACCTGTGGGCACTGGTATAAGCCTTAAATATTCCACTTCAATTATCTGGATTCGTGGATTTGTTTCGTAGGCCTTATTTCTGAGTAATCCCACCGGTTAGTGATAAGATCTGCGCTCTTTTGGGATTTTGCGAAGCGTAGAATGGTAGTTGTTACCGACGTTTCAGTATTACGTTTCGGTTCCTTGAAGACGTGATCGAGAGATTGTTCCGAAACGCCTACAAGAAACTACCATTCTACGACGCGTAAAACCCAAAAAGAGCACGGATTGCAATTTTACCGTGGCGTAAGCCCGCCTTCACCCAACTTGGTGTTATTCATGGTTCAGTGACAGCTAAATTATTTCTTTCATTTCAAAAAACATTTTACTGGCTTTGTGAAAATCTTTCTTTCATGTTCTGTATTATTGTGTGACCCGGATACAAAATAGATAAAAATATTACGTCACATTTTTTTTTACCCTTAGCTTCTAATAGAATACAGGATAAAATTTATGAATGCTTATGTTCAAATTACTCTGATATATAGGTACACTTTTGTAATCATGGAAAGCTACCGTAAATAATTCTTGTTAGAAGAGTGCATACAAAAATGTAAATTCGAAATCTTTTGTGTAAATTCCATATGCCGGAAGTAATAGAAATACCTTTTGGGCCATTCGGTCGGAAGCGCAACAGCATGACACAAACTCGCATCCATAATTCGTGTGTAATTTTGGAATGAGTAATTATCTCGTATATCAATCATATCTGACGTTCAGGTGACCGTGCATCGTGATAAATTCTTATAATAAAACCAACTAGATGAATTAATTTCTCAAATTTATTTTTGGAATAAAACTCTACATGTTTCGGATAGTTCCTCTGCCCATAATCAGGAGTTTTTCACTGTACACACAACAATGTTTTGTGTCATACAGGTTACAGTTACAGCTTGCGAGCAGGATTAGGACGGAACCAGTTCCGTCCTGATCCTGCACACAAGCTGTCAGCAAACCTGTATGGCATATTATATTGCTGTGTGTTCAGTTAAAAACTCCTGATTATGGACAGAGGAACTATCCGAAACATGTAGAGTTTTATTCCAAAAATAAATTTGAGAAATTAGTGCATCTAGTTGGTTTTATTATAAGAATCGATTATATCATTAAGTGACTCGTAAAGCAAGCTCAGCAAATATTTATTTAATGTTTCTTTTTCCAATATTTCATGAAGTAGGTGTAAAATGATTATTTTAGTTATAAAAAATTTAAAAAATAAGGTGACAAAATTCTCAGTTACGTTTATTTAGTGGAATGTTTTAACCTATCCTGGTGTTCCTGCCGTCTAAGTCTTGGGGCTGCGGCCGCTGGCTCGCTAGGATTGCGGGTTCGATTCCTGCGTAGGGTATGGATGTTTTTCACTGGTGTTACATTTTGACAGGTAGAGGTCTCTATAAGCGGCCGATCCCTGTTCCAGAGGAGTCCTACCGAGGAAGGGAGAGAAAGAATATGTGTGTATGTGTGTGTGTGTGGTGTATGTGTGTGTGTCACTGAGCGTGAGGAGGTGCAAAATCGAGTAGGTACACTTACAATAAATAATTTAGAAAGGGTTCAGAATAAGAAATAAAAATGATATTTTCTGGGGTACCTATCAATTGAATATCTTTTTTATGAAAAAATATTGTCCAAATTTTTAGTATAAGATACTCCTTTGGTCGAAGTTAAGAACAGAAAGATTATGAAGTACGTGTAAATTAAATCCAGGTACAACGAAATGTGAAGTACGTTATCTGTAACTTTTAAAATGATCTGAATTGTTTCTTACTGACCCTAAAGTTACAGTGGAGAAAGTAAGAATCTTTATGTTAAACACACTGATAAGAATCTTCTTCGTCATTTCATTACTGAATATGTGCACTGTTGATGGTACATGTCTTGAAGATTCGAGTGGAGACAGTTGCGTGACTTGAGCTTATTAAGGCATATTGAGGTCATCGTAAGGGGGCTGAGCCTTATGACTGATGATTCTGCCTAGGAACGCCAGAACACACACATGTATTTGAAAGCATTATGTTCCATATGGCGAAAGGTACATTTGGCTGCATGGTTAATTCATAAGTCTTACTTTCTTTCTATTTATAGAGAACATTATAGCAATGAGAATTATTGCAGGACATGTATGGTGCATTAAATGGCTTGTTTAACTTCATCTTTTGTTTTCAGCCTACTTCCTTTCATGAAAGAAAAGAATAGGATTATAAGACTAAATACTACTTGTCTTGACCTGTCATCTTTTGAATCATTTGGTCGTTTTTCACGAAACTTGGACCGTAGTACACCACTGCGGGACATCACAAGCCCTTTAATATCCTTTATCCAGTAATAACAACAAGGTGGGCGCGCGAACGTGTGGCGTGGAGACGACAGTAACGACTCTTTTAGGGCGCTGAAGTGAGGTGTTTAATACACTGGGAACATGGGTAGAATTTCTTGGAACGCAGTAATGTGTTTGTCTTATGCGAGATAACGTGTTGCCTAATACAGGGTTACTATAAAAGAAATAGACACTTTTAATGTTGTATTGAAACGAAATTAGTAACGATAAACAACCAGTTTCTTGAAATTTCTTTCTCCAGTCGCAGATAGACTGCCTTGTAGGTGGAGGTTTGCCATATCGTCTTCTGAAATGACGCCGTACAAGAGTAACTGAGTTCGTCTTCGCTAATCCCAGCACACAAAAAGCCTTCTCTACTACAGTAGCAGCCATTTTGCTTCAGCGATGTCAAGGGCGCTGACGTGGCGCTGACGTCACGAAAGAATACCTGGAAAAAAATTTTCATCTTTCTTCTACGCTTCTACGCAAATTGTGTGTCCACTACGCTAACGGTTTTGATTCTACGTAACGTTGAAAGTGTCTATTTTTTTTATAGTAACCTGGTATATAAGGCTGCTCTGTACAGAACTTGCTTCCTGTCATTTTCAGGCTTCCCAGCATTTTGGGGTGACTCGTAGATTTGCGGAAAAATTGTACACACCTGCAATAAGAATACTTTAAGTCTTTTGATCTATCAAATTTCCCACGGTGAGTCATAAATATCCATCGCCGTGCCCCAGAAATGTGATTTTGTATTAATTGTGGATGCTATAATGTTTTATTTTCTTTCGGCAGCCAATAAACCTTAAGTTGATCTGAAACACCGGTTATTTAAGCTTTATCATCCTATATAATTTAATGATCATGTGGTTGAATAACACTCGTTTAATCGCCATGTCACTTACAAACACTTCTGTTATTTTATAGTCCTTATTATTACGTATTACTGCCTGTGGCATAACTTTCATACTGCGTGTAATGAAAATGTCTCAGTGGTTAAGTTGTTAACCGGAATATGTACAAAATCATGCACGGTCTTGTCCGCTCCTCAAACTTTCTTTATCCAAGAAACTAAACTAAATATCCTCCACCCATTCCTTCCGGGCAAACAGGTGTTAGAAAGCTTCCTCAGATATCTGCCGACGCATGATTTCAGTGACTGTAGCGGTCGCGTAGGTAGCATCATACTATGTATCTGGAGGTCTGTCTTTCAAATCTCTACACGGAGACTGGCTATACCTCCTGGTTTACACGCACTTTATCAGGATACCCAAACAGATTCCCGTATGTGCAGTTTAGGCCATGATATCTTCATACCGAATTTCTCCCTGTTTAATCAATCTGAGGTCTTAAAAGCGTCGTTAAATAACAAACTTCTTGTAACGGGTCTTTCTTGGAACTAGCGGTTCCTCGTCTAGTTCAGAAATTGTCAGCGCTTGGTGAAATCTGAAGTTCGTGTACCGTAATCACTTAGATCCACACCTTGTTCCTCTCCCGACTCTAAGTAGCCCGGTCTAAAAAGCCTGTGTGCTATAATCGGGGAACAAAAATAAAATCGAAAATCTTGAAGGCAAACAGTGTGGAATTACCAACCAAGAGGACACAAAAAAATCGAACGACATAGAAAGGATAACGAAATCCATTTTCATTACAGGAATTCTGATGAAATCAGATTGAAACCGTGAATTTGCCATTGTTGTTATGTTCTTGTTCTTATTGTTATTGGATATGACTTTAGTATGACTAAATTGTTGTCATATACGTATATATTTCTCCTAGGTTTTAAGTCCAGTTTCCGTTGACGATTAATTTTCAAATTTTTGGGCGTTTGAAATATTTTTGCTTTGTTAAATATGTGTCCAAATATTGATTAATATCAGTCTCTTAGTGAGACACTTGATTAAGCCTATCGTCTGACATTATCTAAGAACTGCGTATCATTATCTTTCTATGGCTGAAGTAGTGTAGTTGATACTTTATTCATAGTGAAAATCTGTGCAATGTTCCAGTTCACAGAGGTTAATGCCATATGGGTGTGTTGAATGCTATTCTGTCGAACGGTCACGAATTGTAAGTTTGTGCCGAACTTGTAAGCGTGACCTGTTCCAGAAGTTCATTCTGCCGTCTGCTAGATACTTACTTACTTACTTACTCCATGGTGCACAGTCCTTCTTGAGAAGCTAACTGGTTTGCAGCTAGTCAAGAAATTCCCGGCATTTCACGCAACCCGAAGGTTCATTACCGCACTCACAAGCGTCCGCCAACTGTCTCTATCCTGGGCCAGCCCAATTCAGTCCATATACCCACATCCTACTTCCTGGAGATCCGTCCTAATATTATCCACCCATTTACGCCTAGGTCTCCCCAGTGGTCCCTTTCCCTCCGGTTTCTCCACCAAGACCCTTTACACACCCCTCTCCTCACCCATACGCGCCACATGCCCAGCCCATCTCATTCTTCTTGATTTTATCACCCACACAATATTGGGTGAGGAGTACAAATCATTTAGCTCCTCGTTATGCAGTCTCCTCCAATCCCTGGTTACCTCGTCCCTCCTAGGTCCAAATATTCTCCTCAACACCATGTTCTTAAACACCCTCAGCTTCCTCTCCTCCCTCAATGTCAGCGACCAAGCTTCCTGAAACATGTTTCTTTATTCAAATGCAAGCTGTAAAGCATAACTGTTAGAACACTGTGACACACACAAACACACACACACAACCTGATACTTCTGTCTTTTGTAGTATTAGTGTTGTACAAGGTAACACTTAACGACAAAATGTTGTCAGCTGAATGAAGTGACATTCCTTTGCTTCCCGTAATAACGATCCAATATAGCATTACAGTCTTCCTATCGCACGTAATAAAAATATATTTATTTTATTTAGTTTAACACTCTTAGTGTTAAGTGGTCATTGTTATCTGGTTCTAATTTACAGAAGTCGATATTTGGTTAGGTAAATTGGAGCCTTTATCGGAGTAGCAACGAGCTTTAGCAAAGAGAAACATAGCTCCGCGATGATGATCTAAAAAAGATCGAAACATGTCGGAGTGATTTTAATTGTTTTTAAGTGTTTTTATGTGGAATTTATGTAAGTGCAATTGTTGGTTAATAATTGAAGTGATTCTACGAAATGCACGGTGCAACAATAAGGTTTATAACAATGGAAGTTTTTAACTGTACTAACTTTGCTGTGGGAGCCCCCTTTTAGTAGCTCCCCAGCTGGTCAAAAAAATTCCCCATACTTTACGAAACCTGAAAATTTTTTTCTGTATTAACAACAAATCGCCATATATATCTGTCCTGTGCCAGAGGAATTCAGACGGCTCTCTGTCCTACTTCTTTAAGACAATTTTTGAAATAAACCCTTCCATCTACATCTATGTTTTCCAAGTGTTTTCATTCATTCAGGTTTACGAAACAAAGCCCTAAACTTTGTGACGCGAATTTATTCCGTTATAGAAATGACATGCAATATGTTTTCTGAGAGGTAAGATCTACTCTTCATGTGTTATTCTTCTCAGCTTCATCATTTAGTGTTAAAGTTATCACGCGTCACTTGGCTTACCAGCGAAACTGTGGTTGAATTTTCGGAAAAGTTTAACCTTTCAGTTTGGACGCTGTTGGTCAGGCTACTTTTGTAATCGTACTTCTCTCGTGTTTTAAGTTCTTCGTAATAGGCATAAAGCAGGCTTCTTGTTGTTAAGGTGTGGTAAATTTGTTCCGTGTTTCGGAACTCCAGTTTGAATAAATTTGGTCCCAAATTTTCTCATTTTTTTTTAATTGCTGCCATGCTAGGAGTTCAACCGCAGTGTCAAAAATTTAGTTTCTTGATCCTGAAAAAACTGGCTTTAAAAACATCAGTTTCTAAGTAACGGGATACATAATGCCTCTCCATTACAGAGGCAAGTTCGTTAATATTATTTATGGGAACAGCCGGTGATTTATTCTGAGAAAATTAGGGAAAGGTAGAAAAATTTACATGTGGAATATTTTAAATGTTAAAGCAGGTGGTGTAGTTTTATTGTTAAATGCTGCGTGGCAAAGAAATGTATTGTTTTCTTAGTAATTAACCAACTTAATATACAAATTCTTGTTTTATAATAAGTTTATTATATGTCTCCACATGTTTCGAGCACTGCTGTGCTCATCATCAGGAGGTGAAAATTGTATTATGCAGCATCTGGTATCATCACACTCTGTAGGTGGCCGGACGGTCACCTACAGAGATTATACTGAGTTGCATGGTCAGCAAAACATCAAAATGTATTGATATGTTTAAAAAATTTTAATGCATTAAACGTGGAATGCTTTTTAGAGCAAAATGTTTGAAAGGAGAACTAAAGAAATTCCGTAAATTTTACATTTCCCTTTAAAGGGCTGTAAATTGTTGTAGTTGAATGCACTTAATTATTGTTATAGAAAGGAGGAAATTATGGAACATATCTTATGATCAGATGTACTTTCTAAAACGTCCGATGAGTTATTCGTTTTATGTAGGTCACTGCAGGCAAACTAAGAAACTATAAAGAGCGAGGGTCAATTGCAAGGTGTATGTGTGGTCAGTGAATGTTCTTCAAGTGTGAGAGGATTACTGGTCCTTCTTTCATACTTTCAAAGTGAGTGAAATAGTGAACGTTTCCCGTTCACAGCAGTTCTTTCTAAACTGTGTTCTTTGTGGAAATGTATATCTCACTCTCTGAAAAAAAGGAGTACGCGGTGGCACAGTTGGTTGAGGCACTGCACTACAAGTGGAAGATCCCGGGTTCAATTCCCAATGGTGTCATTGAAGTTTTTCATTTACATATTCCTCCGACCGCCCTAAGGCCCTGGGGTTGACTCAGGTTCCAACAGAAATGAGTAGCAGGAATGTTTTTGAGATTAAAGGCGGCCGGTGCGTAGGGCTGACATCCTTACCATCTTCATATGTCGATTGTTTTGAAATCTGGGAGTCTCAACCTCCTGGAACCATCAGGGTCTGTCCAGGCTTGTAATGGGATTGCTTTACCGTTACTCTCGCAAGAAACCATTTCCTTCGGTCTCATTCCATTGAAGGTTTACATATATATATTATGGGTGTGAAACTTGGTCGTTGACATTGCGGGAGGAAAGGAAGCTGAGGGTGTTTGAGAACATGGTGTTGAGGAGAATATTTGAACTTAGGAGGGACGAGGTAACGGAGTAATGGAGGAGATTGCATAACGAGGAGCTAAATGATTTGTACTCCTCGTCCAAATTTGTGCGGGTGATAAAATCGAGAAGAACGAGATGGTCTGGGCATGTGGCGCGTACGGGTGAGGAGAGGGAGTTGTGTAGGGTCTTGGGTGGGGAAACCGGAGGGAAAGAGACCACTGGGGAGACCTAGGCGTAGATGGGTGGATAATATTAGGATGGATCTCCAGGAGGTGGGATGTGGGTATATGGCCTGGATTGGGCTGGCCCTGGATAGAGACAGATGGCGGACGCTTGCGAGTGTGGTAATGAACCTTCGGGTTCCGTGAAATTCGGGGAATTTCTTGACTAGCTGCAAACCAGTTAGCTTCTCAAGAAGGACTATGCACCATGGAGTAAGTAAGTAAGTAAGTAAGTATATATATAAAGATGCTGTCAGTAACTGACAGTAATATGTGATGTCCAGTGATGGGATGTTGGTGATTATTGAATTTGGTGGTATGTGGGAGCGGTTGTGTCTTGTTTTAGACAATATTCGTACACTTTTCCTGGACGTACTGACGAAAGAACAGTTAGTATATTGGCAGAGGACCTCCCGAAGAAAAATCATCCCTTCAGGGCCGCCGAGAGCGGGTTCGGGGCCCCAGTGAAAAAAAAAATCCCCTCTCCCCATCCCCACAGTGCGTGTCGATAGGCTAAAAATCTTTACATTAAATCGGAAAGACCTACTCTTTTTGCAGAGAGACTTGGATTTAGTCTGCAATGGTTAATTTTTTAGGTCGACGGTTAATGATATTTATTGGAAAAAAATACCTTCTATCACCACTAAGAACGTCTCATTATTATGTATGATAAACTTGATTACGATGATTTTCAGTCGAAATGGGCCATCGCCAGGTAGGCCTAAGACTTGAATCAAAAGATACTGAGAACAATTACACTCTCTACAATCCTATGTATATTGGACCTTGCATCATTGTGCTAGTTGAAGAAACAGTATCCGTGTAACAGGCTGGAGCCTGCTGCACGGATACCACCTCAACCCAGCTACACCGAAACTCCAACACACATCGAAACAAGAACACACGACCAATGTGGTGATACAATAGAAAAGTCGCAGGCTCCTTATGATGGATGTATTAATATCCGAAACATGTTGAGCATATAAAAAGTGAAATAAAACTTAATAACTAGTGACATCAAGTTGGTCTCTTATTCTTCAACTCTCTACAATATTATTGTCACAACTGAATGAAACACGGTTAAAAGCATAATGATATTAGTGAGAAAGACAAAATTATACGCAATATATTCGGATACCTGAGCCGTTTCCAAATCGCCGGATCCCTGCAATTTGCACCGGCTCCCCCCCCCCCCCCCCCCAAAAAAAAAAAATATTCTTTCCCCCCCCTCCCGCCCTTTTTTTTTTTTTTCTCTTTTTTCTACATTCTATTTTCTTTTTTTTTTCTCCAAATAAACAATAATATCTGTGTG
>Ga0123354_10003797_pt1 | contig 21071 bp, 12 predicted proteins | sample TergutLab28metaG_2_FD_97872 | JGI IMG/M metagenome (GOLD analysis project Ga0123354, IMG submission 97872) | Labiotermes labralis P4 segment gut microbial communities from Petit-Saut dam, French Guiana - Lab288 P4 | ecosystem: Host-associated > Arthropoda: Insects > Digestive system > Gut ... | reverse complement strand
GAGTGGACCCCGTTCCAGACCCACTACTACTCAGAAAATCTGGTAGCGCCGGGGATCGAACCCGGGACCTCTGTATCTGTAGCCAGAAACTCTGACCACTAGACCACAGAGGCGGTCCCACTGCCTAGTACTAAACCATTAAATGGGGTACACCTCTAATACGTTGCACTGGCAATACTGTACCATGCAGTGCAGTAGAGACGCACACACAGAGGACAGGAACCGCCGGGCTGCAGCCCCCGCTCCAAATAGAAATATAAAAACACAGATTTTTTTTTTAAACACGATGTTATCAAACGTTTTACGCGATTTTCACTTCAGACACAATACAGCCACTGAAATCGGCCGATGAGTACTACTACATTGGAATTTTGAAAACAAAATAACATCATTAAGAAGTCTTAGAATTCAAATAAAAACAAGAACATGCCTTGTTGCTTAAGTAAGGTGAGTGAGGCTTGAAACATGTAGTTTTAGTTATATGCATATAAATGCAGTTACCGACACAGTTTTTAAAGGTAAAGGTAATTGAATAAAGAGAGACCAACTTGATGTCACTTGCTTTATTATTTCATTATTTACTGCTCAACATGTTTCGGATCCGTATGCAGGCTGGAGCGCAGTAGCGCTTCAGCCTGCATACGGATACCACACCACACCACACCATCCCAGCCAAACCACAACGTAACACCAACACACATCGTACCAGAACAATACAACCGATGAAATAACTCATCAAATAAGTCGCAAGCTCCTGAAGATGGATGTATTATCATCCGAAACATGTTGAGCAGTAAATAATGAAATAATAAAGCAAGTGACATCATGTTGGTCTCTCTTTATTCAACTATCAAGATGATGCACGGTCCAATAAACATAAGTAAAGGCAAAGTTCACCCGAGAACAGGCAACGAAGGCCCGGAAGGGGAGTACACATGTAAGTGTACTCTTTCTTTAACTTCTGCGCTAGATAGTATGGGTGGTCAACACCACACTCCTGACTCTTACCTCGGGAATAATCCGGTGTCCATTTTATAGGGGGTTGGGTAGGCCGCAGGGTCGGTTTGAACAGATGCGGAAAATCTCGTCCCCACCGGGATTCGATCCCCGGACCGCCCAACCCGTAGCGAGTTGCAATACCAAATTTAGAAATATAGCCCCATGTTTTCCCTTCCCCTCCCCCGCCTTCCCGCCCAATGAAAAATTTTGGGTGCGCGCGTGATGCAGTATGAGTCTCTACAGTAGACTCTCCAAGCCTGAACCTCAGTGTTCGGGATCTCGACCTTATGTTAGCACCCATTTAATACTATTATTTCGATATGTATAATAAACAAACGAATGCATACTTGATTGACAATTTATTATGCTGTTCTTTACTTGTTGTTCCTACATGTTTCAACATTAACGCGTCATCCTCAGGGAGCTCTCACTTGGTACCTGCTAAGTTACACAAATATGCGCATGCAGTATTGCTGTTTTTTTAACTTTCACATTCGTTTTTTAGAGTCGTAAAACATTAAAATATTAAAACTGTCTTAGCTATAACGAATTATATTGTCGCAACAATTCTAGGAAATTTTCTCAGGTAGCAGTTAATATATTCTGTGTACTGATGTAGCTATGACGGCCCAACATATATATTGTTTCGACGAACCGGGGTGAGACGACATGGCTGGTGAGTCGTCTTCCCCGCTCTCCTGCACAGATTGCGCAGAGCTCAGTCAGGCTCTCTTTTCCCTAAAGTGAATTTGAAACTTCCGTGCTTTCAGTCATTCAATGTATTTTGCACCCACAGAGAATGTTTGTAGAGGATGGACCAGAGCCGACTGACATTGCAGAACGCACTTTTTTGTGGGTAGGTGATAGACTGTCGTCTCCACACCGGGTAAGAGATGATGTCATGCCATGTGAACACCTATTCAGCGACACTGACTCGGTGGAGTACAGCACATCGAGCCGCGTGTGTTCTTTCTTTTTTATTACGGAACAAAGCCCGTCATCATGACACAGCGTGGTTTGCGGATTCAGTGTAATGTTCCTAAGCATGACCAGATTCCGTTACGTAATACGACTGTGGTCTGGGTACTACAACCTTATCTTCTCAGAAATACCCGCCCTTCGATTTCTGTGTGTGTGTGTGTGTTTTTTTTTTACGCACAAAGGAACGTACTACCTCGTGTCGTTTTGCGTTCCCACTCTCAGGGAACATTGATGGTGTAGGTTCATCAGTCTGACTTTAAAGTACTAAGCTCTAGACAACCGATATAATAGTTCATTGGTTTATTAAGAGTTTTATTAATTTTGACACCAACTTTCAGTAGACGGCAATGTGTTTAGTCACGGCAGTTATGTTTTAAATTCCAAACGCACAATACCCGAATCTCATGTCACTTGCCTGCAACCGCGAACGCCAATATTTCGTCTGCCGCTAACTTACTATGTACACTTTCTCACATGAATAAACTCCCACGCTTGAAAAGTTTATATATGCCCTAACATTTCAGCCCTATAACATAGTGTACCTCTGGTGCAAGACAATACAGTTCATAGCAGTCAGTTATGGCTGGACCGAAGCAACCTTTACTCAAAAGAAGTAAGTCAGTGCATTTTCGTTCCCGTCGTAAATCTACGAAAGCGTTCACAGGAAAAATATGGCACAGATGGACACGCTTTCTTCGCTCCAGAAAACGCATGTTTTATAAACCTTTTGTGAGGAAGCGCAAAAAAAAAAAACTAACACTCAAGCTTGACTAATTCCCGCGATTTATGCGACAAGCTGGAGTACCCGTAAATTTATAATGGGGAGCAAAGTTATAGAATTACATCACGAAGTGTTGAACCCAATCCGACGGTAACAATACGTTCTGTAATTCTGAAGTTAGAGGAAGGGTAACAGATATTATGCATGCTGTTCCGGGATTTGTGCGTTTTGAAGAAAACGTGGAGAGCGTAAGGGGATCATTTTCAGGGTAATCAACGTTGCTGTCTGTTAGGCAACAATGTCCTATCCATTGCGCATCCGGAAGGAGTTTGGAACGGCTGTTGAAGGGCATGAAATTTGGCCGTTGCATGTTGTCCAGAGGCTTCTCCCGCGTGATGAAGTTACTCGAGTGGAATTTTGTAACCCGATGCTGGGAAGCCTCAACGAAGATACCGGTGTTCCGGACAATGTGTTAACGAGATACGAAGCTCATTTACAGGTATCGTACTTTGTTATTAAACAAAATGTTCGATACAGGGCACCAGTATATACCAGAGAAATACACGAACGGGCATTGCCTTCACCAAAAATGAAAAGAAAATGCGGTGTGCGGTGGGAACATTCGAGAATGTGGGTCTCCTTTTTAGTGATATCGGCGAAAATGCTACAGTTAATGATGAGGGTAGCAAAACTTCCTACCGCAGTTGCAAGCACTTGATACAATAATCTGTACTTCTAGCAAGACGGAGCCCTAGCACACTGCTCGATGGATTATGGAAGTGGTTCACAGTCTCTCCCGTTGTTGTGTTTCGCGTTTTTTTTTGACATTCCTTGGCTTACGATTTCGCCGGTCCTGATGGTTCCGGATTTCTTCCTATAGGGATATTTGAAGTAACGCGTAGCAGGAAGCCCACACAAAATAGATTGGCTGAAGTTGGACATAAAATCAATAGCCTTGCACCAAGTTTTTGATAATTTTATCACTTGTTTATGACAATATACTGCAAGTATGGGAGGCCACATTAATAATTTAAATATGCCTAAGTAATAAACTGTTTGCTGTGGACATAAACGTGGCGCATTTCACTTCATGCTTTCTTGTTGTGTAAAATATAATATGTCGAAAAGTGTCATTTGGCTGTGCGCAACTTCAGTAATTTAATTTTCCGTGCTTTTTGTGTTTTCTGAGTTTATTTTATGTTTTAATTACTGGTACCTCATTAGTTCTTGGAAACAAGTATTTTTTTATATTGAAAATAGTTTCCAGTGTTCTTGGCGGTTTTGTTGGTTCCAATTAATCCACATCATCAAAATTCGACTCTAATAAATTTTCCAATACGAGATGAGCGCTGTTTCTAGGGCATCAGGAAAAACATCTTTGCAAGGACAAAACTGCGAGACATGACGTTCTTACAGCGGTGTTGGTGAAGACGCAAGTCTCGTGGGATGTGAAAGTGTATGATTTTGTGAGAAGTTTCCGACCTTTGGAAGGAACCTAGTGACTTCATTTTCAGGGTCAAGCAGTCGAAGAAGAGTGATCTTCTTTTGTTTACCAGTTGTTTCTCTGAGAAAAAGTGTGAAAGACAGAGGATTCTGCTCTTGTCACAGCGAAATCAGATTTACTCGTAAAACACTGTAGTGCGTGACAATACTACTGTTACAGGTCTTCTGTATTTTAACACAAAGAAGAGTGTGCCAGCAATTCTCGTTTCGCTGCAATACAAAGTTAGTTGGAAATGCTGGGTTGGTGTAGTGGTCATCTTGTTTTCAGGAGTGCATGTCTCGAATCACGGCTTAACTACCGGCTATTCTGACTGAGGATTTTAATTTTAGTGGTTTTCCTCAGTCTGTTCTGGGCATTTTCGTTACAGTACCTCGAATATTCCACAAGGACAACTTTCCAAATTCATTCCATTTTATCAGTCATCCAACCTTTAGACGCTATATGATTTCACTAACTACAACTGCTGGCACCTTCATGCAGAACAGTCCTTCATGAGAAGCTTGTAGGTTACATTCAGTCCAGGCCTGCACAACCTGTGGTTCACGGGGAATTTGTTGCTCGTACAACAGTGGTATGTTGCTCGTACAACAGTGTCATGTTGCTCGTACAACTGTGTTATGTTGCCCGTGGAGACATTTCAAATTAAAAAAAAGTATTTTAACCCTCTACCTAACAATGCAAACATAGAATGCAGTACTAATTTTGAAGATTTTATGAGTTTATTTATGGAGGCGTACATTCCATTACTAACCTTAGCCTTTATTCTGTGTATTCATTTTCATGTTGTCCGCCAGCGAACCAAATTTTTCCAAAGTTGCCTGCATCACAAAAAAAAAGTTTGAGCAGGCTTGATCTATTCAATAAAACTGCCACATTTTACAGAACTCGATAGTTTATACCGTGTTTACAAGAGCCCGCCACTTATTCCTGTCCTGAGCCGTACGAATCCCGTTCATTTCTTTCCATCCTATACCATTAAGACCCCATTTAATATTATACTAACATCTAGGTTTAGGCCTCTTAAACGGTCTCTATACTTAAAGTGTCCCACCTGAAACCTTGTGCATATTTCTCCCCCTGCGTGCCATATGCCCAGCCCATATCGTCCTTATTGGTTTGTTAAACCTAATGATATCTGGCGATGAGTACAAATCATGACATTCGTCTTGGTGTTCGTAATTATATTGCGAATTTCTTCGTCCGTTGCTGTAGAACAATAAACTTATCAAGTTTTTATTTGTAAAATTGCAATCGAACTCTGTTATAACGTCATCAAGGGGACCGATAAAATGGTGTCGTTATGAAAAAGGGTGTCGCTGTAAGCGAGGTGTTTGGTAGAAGTGAGGGAATAATAATTCAAGACAAAACACAGGCTTGCAGGAATATGATTTAATATTAACTCTATGATCTAGCTCAAATTTAAATTACAATTAAAATTTACAAATAACAAAAATTGCTCTTCTATAATTGTATATTTCCACACAGGTTTACACTAACAATAAGTTAACTTACAATTAAAATTCAGGAAGAACAAGAGATGTCATGAGAAGAAGAAGAAGAAGAAGAAGAAGAAGAAGGAAAAGAAGAATAAGAAGAAGAACACATTGTCATATCTCTCTTAAAGTACTTAAGCAGCGCATCATCGACGTCGATTCTTTCTGGCTCTCTAAGTCCGCTCTGTTCAAATGCACTAACAATTTTGGTTCTGTTTTTCTAAATCGTTTGGACCGTAAAATTTGCGACTTCAAATTTCCGACACAGATCAGCTTACTTTTTTTAAATTTCTGTTTACCATATGACTTTGACTTTTCTTGGACTTTCAGAACTTTCCTTTCATTCGTGACTGTAGCCATTTTTTCACTTTATCATTCTCCTGTTGACTGCAGGAGTAGTAACGATAGGGGCATCTTTAGACACAAAGTGAATTACCGTTACTCTTTTCATTTCCCAACTCTGGAATTTTTGTTGCCACCTGAAATCACAGGGGTTTGGTCCTCTCGAGAAAGATAAGATCTCAAAATAGTCTACTTCTTGAAAATTATATTAGAAACAATGACTGGCAATGTCGTTACATCCAAGATAGATGCTCCATGTATGTCGTATTAAGCAAGGAAGAATAACACGTGCCTTATGGGGAAATGGTAGAACTGAACGTATAACGTTGCAGCTGCAGTTTCGCACAAACCAAGGTCGCTGTAATCCAGTTCAAATGTGGTTTTTGGTTGTAAAGTAATTCGAATTTAAACATTTTACTCACTTCTTCAATTTTCTTCACTCAGAATTTTGGTATAATTGTCCGTTTCAAATTTATGTCAATTTTATTTGGAACATATGTTATAAATTTCGAAACGAACGAATAAGAGTCAGTGGAAGAGAGAGCGGAATTCTTCACTACAGATTCTAGGTGCATGGAGTCAAAGGCAGATAAAATGAACTTTAGAGAAAGCAGCTCTTCAGTGCGGTTCGATTCTATGTTAGGGGAGCCGTTATCATGGTTCACATTTTCCTTAGTTTTCCAACCAAATTTCAGTGAGAGCAAGCCATAAAATGGTATGCTGTGGCCATAGAGTGATGTTATAGCTGATGTAACCGCTTAAAATCCCTGTGATAAGCTCTCTGTACCAGTTACTACAACATTAAGGAACTGCACTTTGCCACACAGTGCTTTATTCATGGGTTTCGATGATTCTTAAAATAAACAGCTATTATTTTCCTAAACAGCATGGGTCACAGAGAGGAGATTTGTTCATTATGAACATCATACTCAAAACGTTAAATTCAATAATTATCCGATTCAGTACGTACCTTATTACAGTGTCCTTAGTCACCGGCCAAATAACTGTTGTACTCTTTAATGGCCAGTATTCCATGTTAATAGTTAACTGTTCCTGTGTTTAATCAAGCATCAAGCAGCGAAGACATAATAGGCCTATATGTAATTAGACTCATAGCTGCACGAGTTTTTGTCTGTGACTTTAGACTGAAGAGAGCGGCCAGCTTCACACCACGACAGTTTTACTCTGGGGTGGAGGCTCAGGCGAAAGAAAACACTCTTGTCCTTGTCGGGGCTAGCAACCCGATTCTTCCACCTCCCGGCAAGTTGCCTACTACGACTGAGTCGTGCATCCTGTTTTATTACTCGATGTACTGATTTATACACGCAGGTCGTCATTTAAAAAAAACCATCGTGGCCCTACCTTTTATTCTGAAAAGGTAAACTAATTAAAATTAAGATGGATGCTAACAAAAGTGTGAATATTGTAACATTTCCGAACGCTATCTTTAAACCTAATGGATGACACTCTTGAGACGTATTTATGCCAATTATTTACTATATTTCTAGACAGGGAAGAGAGGCGTTATAGATCCTGGTCAACATGGGAATTATTGATTGGTCAATTATACACTTTCACTATCAGGTCTGTAACCAGGGGTTAACAGTCTTCCTTTGAGAGGGCAAAGCGAAATAGTTGTTAGGGTGTAAGATGTGTAAAACGAGATTTACATATCTCACAGCAGCATAAGTGAGGCGTTGGCTCTCCTGCGAAGTGACTATGAGTTGGATGAGTGATCCCTGATGTCCCGAAGAACTGTAGATCCTTTATGTTCAGTGGTCAAGCACTGCATGAAAATTCATCTTGGACGTTGAAAATCTTCTTCGAAACGTTAAGAACGTTAGGAACCATTTAGCCAAAGAAACACAGTCACATGGTTCGCAAACATGTGTGGCTGTGTAGGTGGTGCCTATGAAGGATGTGACGACGCACGTTAAATACAGTAAATACACACACACACACACACACATTAGGACTTGTAAATGGAAGAAACTAGTTTGTCTGCAGAAAAATCGGAATAAACAATGTTATAAACTGCGGAAGAGAGGAACTGAAAATGTACAGCTGTTAAAATGGTAACTCTGTGGTGTTGTGTTCTGAGGATGCCGTTTCCAATCTGGGCCGGGTCATCTGCTATTCTGATTTATATATATCTTGAGGGTTTCTTTAGTCTCGCCGCATAAATGCTGGAATACTTTATTAGAATATGAACGCTTTCTTGCAAAGCCTTTCCAATTTATCACTAATAAATTATTCTTCCTTCCGATGCCATACAGTAAAAGTTTCTGGCAGTGGTAAAATCCTCAGCGAAAAGTAATCTTATACGTATAATATATTGTGGAAAGATATAGAGAGCCTGTTACAAGACAAATATCCACAGCACATTTGCCAATTTAATTCACTGTCCTTTCTATTTATCTACCTCACTGGTGTACTGAAAGACCCTGCAAACACCCGGTTTGGAGGCTGCTGGTTATGTCCACGTTAGCGTAATAAATGGTAGCGTTATACGAAGGGGTGCTGATAAGTCCTTAGCACGACCAGGAAGGAAACAAGCTACAGTGACCGCACTCGGGATTTATTCAGCATACTCCCCACGAAGCTCAGTACACTTCCTAGCTCGTTGCTCAAACGTTTGCAAGCCGCTCAAAAAATTCAGAAAGTTGTCCGTCCAAGCAGGTCTCCGCGGCAGCAATGACTTCCGCGTTGGAAGAAAAATGGCGAACTTTCAATTTTTTTTCAGTCCAAGGAACAGGTGGTAGTCCGACGGGGCCAGATCCGGAGAATAGGGTGGGTGATCAAGACACTGGAAGCCCAGGTAGGCCAGTTTCTTCTGGGTTGCAAGTGCCCGGTGAGTCGGGACATTGTCGTGCAATAACAAGACCACCTTGATGATCTTCCCGCGGCGTTTTCCCTTAAAAATGTCCTTCAATTGCACCAGTAGAGATGAGTAATATTCGGCGTTGATAGTTTGGCCCTTTGGAAGATAATTAATGAGGAGGATGCCGTCTTGATCCCAAAAAAATCGCGTTCAGGCATTTCGGGACCCATTTCGCGGAGAGCTTCGGAGATTTTCCGAATGTCCTGATCTTCACGAATTATGGACCATATCCGCTCACGTGAGATACCTAGATGCTCAGTTATTGATTTAGCCGAAATCCAGCGGTCTTCCAAGATTAGCTCGTGAATTTGATCGATAATCTCCAGGGTGGTCACTGTTTTGGGTCGCCCAGGACGAGGCGCATCACAGTTGGAAATCTCACCATGTTTAAACTGGGTCACCCAGTTTTTGACGGTGGCATACGATGGTGCATGTTCCCCTAATGTTTGTGTCAGAATGGCGTGAATTTCCTTCTGAGCCTTGCCTTGCACGAAAAAAAAAACTTGATGAGAGCTCGTATCTCCATGTTGTTGAAATTGCGCGCGTCGCCTGACATGCTTTCTTCACCCTCTGTAACAAGAAAAGACTTGAAATTCGGCATATGAACAGATTCCTCTTTCCAACAACAATATCGATTCCGTCCTACGACATCGGGAAGTAGGTCGGTCTAAAGACTAATCAGCACCCCATCGTAAGCGTCGTCGTCTATATTGTCATTAATGCATGTATTGTACATGGGGGGATTTTGTATCAGGAGTTCTTGTAAGGAATTTGTCTTGAGATGTATGAAAATATCCGGTCTCCAAAATACGTATTTGCTGAGGAAACCCCTTACGTTCGCTACTCTCCTCGCCTGTCTGTCAACCTATCCTACTGTAGTGAATGAACAATGTGAACATAGAATTTGAATTTGAAAATTAGTCGTATATAGATACGACAAGGAATAAGTAAGCTATAAGTAAGCTTAATCATCAGTTTAGTGCAGTAGAAAATATGTACGATTAAGGCATTTTGATTTCATTTTGCTGTAATATGGCAGAGTCTTTGAACTCTCACTGTAAGAAGCTCAGCTGGCAGTTCAGTGTACTAGAAAATATGCACGTTTCAGACAAGTCAGCTGCCTTACTCCACATAACCCCTTGCAGCCAGGTGATCGGCCTCATTCTCGTAATTATTATTTGTCATATTTACGTATTTTATCTGCGTACGATAATGTGGAGAAAGGAAGAAACTATACTTTGTGCACGAGACGTTTGCTACTTCTGCTAATTCAAGGTAGGCTTTGTTGAACGTGTTTAGAAAACCTTTTACTTTAATCTCCACACGAGTTGAGCAATTTCGGCTAACTACGGTTTAGGAAAATTATTTTGAAATTTAATTTTAAATTTCCGGCGTATATTGGGTTATACAGAGAAGGGCAAAGCAATTATTTGATTAACTACTAAATTTAAATTCCCTTTACTTATTTTATTGTGTTTTTGTAAATGAATAATTGTTTGTAAATTTTAATTTTATTTTAGGTATTAAACATTTTAGTTAAAATAACTTTTTACTTATATAACTGATATACATTTGACCATCTAGTTATGATATAATTGAGTACCAGATAAGTTGAACCGGGAATAAAATTGAGTGTATTTGTATTTTATTATACGGTACGATATATGATTTTGTCAGATTCCTACTATCCAAATTTGGTTAGAATTTGGCTGGTGACAGCTACCGAAATTGGAGATCAAGACGTTGTGATTATTAGTCAAAGTCTCTTAATCTATAGTGTCTTTGCGAGCAGGATACAGCCAAGTTGGAGTATCGTCTCGGGAGGCATTACACTATATTTATCATAATATTATTTTTCGTTCACGTATCTTCTCAAGTGAATGCAAAGTCTTACTGAGCAGGTGGCTATTAAGTTCTGGCCTGCAAGGGGGCATTATTTTGCAGTAGGCAGTTTCACCGAACAGAATGTCCCACATTTCGGAATACGCCGGTCTTAAATGTAAAAGGTCTTCCGAAACGACAGTACCTATCTGACATCGCCCTCTGCATCACGTGTGGCTGTGTTAACCTAAAGCAAGAAGTGTGCCAAACTTTAAAAGAATTATTGTTCTACTTAAGTCAAATTGTGGGAAGCCAGCAGCCTGTTATGGAAATTTTATTTTAATCGAGGACACCTTTGTGTTTGAATACTAAAAGTAAAACAAAATGTTTAAAGTTACCGTCTAAACACAACGGTATATAAATATTAGTATTTATTGTGGCAACAAGTTTCCTTCTTATTAGACCATCTTCAGTCCAGCATTCAGAGATATGAGTTTACAATCAGTGCATATCATGTACTATGGGATCCCATATTACTTTTATGGTGTACGTAAAAAGAGTTTAAAACCAAAATAAATTGTATATATTAAAAGTAGCTAAAATATATGTAATGGCATTAAATTTATATTGGTCAGGACAATGTTTAGGATTAATTTTTATAGGCTTTTGTGTTTTGACGGTAAATTTAAATATTTTGTTTTACTTTTACTCTTATGGAAAGCTGAAGGTTTCTACAATACCAGGATGGCACACTGCAGTAGTGCGATATTTGCTAAGTACGACTGGTGACAGACTTATGTTTTACGGTTTACGGCAATAACTTTTCATTTACACACCTGCAGGAAAACAAATACGAGTCTAAATTCTGCAAACAATTACAAATTCATAAGGAGTTAATTTCATCGTCCTTATAACCAGAATCAGTTGATGGCTACATTAGTCGCCACAGCTGCTGAGGACCTCGAAGCTGTGGGGCCTTCAAGTGACAGCAGTTTTAGAGAAAATATCAGATTAAAAAAATAGTCACCTAAAATTTAATTTAAAGAAATTTCCATTTTAAATTATCTAAAATTTATTTTAATGAATAAGAGTTACGTAGAATATGCATTTATGGAATTTTATGAATACAATTCACGAACAATCCCTTATATATTTCTGGAGCAGGCGACATGTTTTATGCAGCTGAAAGTTTGCAGGGGGGCTGAGCACATGACTTCAGAAAGGATAATATCTCATCAAGCGAACTGAGTTTTCTGTTGCTACGCAAATGACCTTGTAAACAACACCAATTACACGTTCACATTCGCTATTTTACACTGCAGTGGAAGAAATAGCTGGTAGCCATTTTTATTATACAAAAAAACAGAAAGCGGGAAACATAAACTAGTAGATGGATGCAACGACGTAGCAGATCATTACAGAATCCAAAGAAAGTACTTCAGGTATAGTGGATATTATATATACAATAGATGAAATATAAATATTGTCGGATATGTTACCTGGAGAGATGAAAACGTGCCGGCTGTACTATAGTGCACTTTTTTTTTAAATATCTGAAATACAGTATATTTCTATTAGCGCCTCTTTCACTATGAACTTTCTCAAGCAAGTGTCAAATATCTCAAAAGAAGGAGTTTTCGTAAACTCTAAATGATTAAAATTAGTAAAGAGGTACTCTTTACTAACGGTACGCCAAACATAACATTTATTATTAATGAACAACCTGACACATTATTCTAGGAACATGTTTCGACTAAATGAGTTACCATAGTGCCAAACTTGAGAAATATATATATATATATATATATATATATATGTGTGTGTGTGTGTGTGTGTGTGTGTGTAAAAATTAAAAAATTTGTAAATAAAAAGTATCATACGTCAAGTTTGACGCGAGATCTCATTTACTTACAAATAATATTCCTATTATAGACTTCAGTTCTTGTTTTGGTCTTAAATGTAATTCCTTTATTAGGGTGTATAGAGTTTTTTCTTTTAAGTTTTTCGTTTATATTGTTTATCACTAGTGTATAGTAGTATCTTTCTTTGTTATTTTTCTTTCGCCTGTAAAGCTTGTTGCTTATTTATAAATGTTCGGTGACGTAAATAATGTTACTCTAAATCAGTAAAAATTCCAACTCTATGTACGCTTGTGTTATTTTGAATATGCGGTTAACTCTCTAAAGACTTAAGTTTGCCTGGTTTAAACACAAAGATTTAGATCGGACCGCGAAGTAAACACTCCACCCCGGGTTGTAAAAACAAATTAATTTACGTTGTGTAGAGATGATTGGTATTTTTTCTGAGATCCATATAAAGCACATAAATGTATTCTTCAGGCAGAATGGAATGTCTTAATGTTAACAACACGGGCATGTATAGCGGCCATTAGGCTATAAAGGGTTAATATCTCATAAGGTAGATCTCCGCCTTACACAGCGTCGAGTCTACCGAGAGTCCTTAATGGAGATCTTTGGAACCATATTACAGTCTATATAATTCTTAGTTAGAATGTCATTCTACATCAGCATATTTGAACATTGAGAAGGCCTTCCAAAACGATCCTTTATGTAAATCTCTCCTATGTATATTAACAGAATATTCAATTTAAAATCAACCACACCTACAGTTACAAATTTTATTAATGCTTAATAACACCATTTACGTAACTAAATATTCATAAACAAGCAAAAGCCTGTACAGGTGAAAACCCTCAACAGAGAAAGGTACTACTGATACATACACAAAAACATCAATTATAGCGAATATAAGTGGGGGATTCTAAAAAGAGATTCTCTACACAACTTAATATGGAAATGAGATTACAATACCAACAAAATAACACTAATCTACACTCGAAACTTTATGTGTAAGAATTTAAGATCTCATACCAATCCTGACACACGATATTTCGTACTTTATATAATTTTGGAATTCTTTACATTCTTATTTCTTTTGCAGATTTAGCCTGATAATGACTAACTTAGCCGAAACATGTGGCTAAACTAATGTGGCAAGTTGTTTATTAGTAATAAAAAGTTGGGGTTGAAGGTGTGTAAGCACTAATTACGAAGGGCGGTAGGAGAGTAATGCTCCCTTTTTTCTTTCTGAGGAACTATAATTATTACAGTCTTAAGGAAATGATACTATTTATATTAGTTTGGATACACCCTATTAAAGTTCAGATTATTTTTCCACGAAGTCGTTTCAGTATTCTTTATTAATTCGAACAGCACAACGGGATGCCAGACATCGAAGTGATTGTTGAAGGTCTACAATGAGCCACGAACTACTGAATGGAATTGTACAAACTAAAATTGAAAAAGTAACTGCACGTTTCTTGGATACACGAAAATTTGTGGCAATATGTGTAGCATAAAGAGCAAGCAAATATTTCGAAATAAGTCGTTTAACAAACTGAAGAATTACGTTGACAGCATGGATATGTCTTTCTCTTTTTTGTGGGATTTTTTATTCTGCGCTGAGAGTTAACGCAGTTATTGTGCAGCGCACACTTGTTCTCGTCAAGAGTTGTTATTTTCTACATTTGTAGCCAATCACTTCTTATATACACACGCCCCAAATCTTGTTCTACAGGGTTTCCCAAAATGTTTTGAACCGACCCAGATTTTAAAGTAGTAGAGGTCATATTTCTAACTAGTGACACAATGACTAATTTTCGCTACCCCTCCTTCGTTGCGGTATATCTACAGTCCCCTACGTATTTAATATTGATCCGCGGTCCCTAATTCCGGGGTCACATATCAGTAGAATGCCATGAAATCCTAAGAGACAGTTTTGTTTTTGGGCCCTTCCGTCCTCATGGCAGTCGGCTTTTGTTTGGTAAGTGACAGTTATGATAGATTGTCTTTATCACGGTTTATGTAGAGGTGCCGGACGCCTTGCGTTCACTTGGAGTGCGTTTCAGTAACAGCATCTCGATAAAACAACAGTGCTCCAAAATCCAGTTTTATTACGCAATATATAAATGGTACAACCATACGAGGGTCAAGATTATTAGGTATTAATGTGTTTAATTAAGAGTCCTCAGTTATAAATTTCATAAAATCAAGTGTGTTCAAGTGCCGAAAAATGAAACATAGAGGGACTAACAAACCCAAGCACAGAGGAAAAAGACAGATTATGCGGTCTGCTGGAATGAGACGTTACGTAGATTTGTAGATAGACACCAGTATTACCGATAAACTTGCTAATCTCAAACTTCAAGTTATGAAATTCAGCTAACAAGTTCATCCGAAAATTTAGCATCTATATACAAAGGCGCATGACGTCACATCTCAGAAAAAAGACAGTTCTGATACCCGCTCCCGTCAGAACGTCAAACACCACAAGTACATCCGGCCAAGTGTTTAAAAAATCCTTTGTTTAAGAAGTTTACACCTGCTAGTGAATCGATATAGAGCAGAGGTTCTAAATCAGACTTTCTTCAGTGAATTTGCCAGTTATTATTTTCTGTAAATTCATGGTCTGTCATCAGGCTTGTACTGTGGATCCGTTCTAAACTGCGAAGCTCTACCTTCTGATGTACGAAACTTTGCACGTGCTTTAACACGTGTTGTTCTGCGGCTGTTCAGTTGGCTGCACAAAAAAGTACAACGACCCCCTTGCCATTACGCAATACTACTCTAAATGAAAACAATCATATTTTAATAGTGACTTTATTTTCCGAAATTTTAAATCAATAATTGACTAACATGTTGACAGTATTTTTATTGTAAACAACATGTTTCAAGCTATAAGGCCACAGAAAATGTTGGTAAATTTTAAATGTCGCCAAAGAAAATTTTACTTGAAAATTGCATTCCGTGATATTTGAGGAAGAAATACGAGTAAAACATTTTAATTGGCGAGGTTTCAAAGTTGGACTCAGTTACATAATAGAAGTCTCAGTCTGAAATTCTATACACTGCCTAGTTCCATGTTTGACAGATAATTTTTACATGGTTTCGACCACTGCCTTGTTTATTCTCTACGTTTCCCCATAACATTTCTCTTTGTGAATAAAGAGCCGTTCTTGGGAGGAGATGCTGGTAGTCTGAACTACGTTTGAAAGCGAATTATTTTCGTCTTGATGTTTTTTTATGAACACTGTGAGCATTTGTGAGCTCTCGTGTGTTATTTCTCCGAGCTCTTCTTCTTACGTTCCGAGTTACATAAGTTTCGCTGATCCTGATTTCACTGCATTATTACCAACGGTAGATACAAACGGGTGTATAAAAATTATGTTCTCTTCCCTACAGCTTCTTCTTCTTAAAAGAGAAAGAAATGTTTTGTTTCGTGACGTAGTTATTGAAGATACAGTAATAATTATGACGTGCCTGTTGTACGAATGTCTAACTTTGAGGCCGAAAAATATTTGGACGTATGAAAGATTAAGTGAGAAATCTGCAGGTATACATTACGAGGAGTCTGTTGCTTTCTGCAGTTCAATTAGAATTTACACGGTAACAAAATATCCAGTAGATTAGAAGAGAGACAATTCTGTGAACTTATATTCGAAGTTACCCTTTTCGAATCTCGACTCTGACATGGGCTATTTTCACTGAGTTATTTTGTGTGTTTATCGAGTCACTCCGCTAATATACCAAGATATTACCAAAAGTAGGCCATGTCCTAATCCTTTCAAATCTGTTATAGTTCATCGTTTATTAATTATTTCATATTGACTATATAGAGTACGATCATGTGGTAGGTTAGTAGAATTAAACACAAAGAAATAAAAATTGGTATTGCCTTCTTAGAGGTAGATTAAGAAGGAATGGACATGTAATTATGAGAAAAGAATGCATACACATTTGGATGCCGGGGAAACTCTTTAAAAACGTCCAGTTCAAAAACCAATGAGATGGGATGAATTTATTATGATGTTAACAGTTGATCAGAATGGGCTCGATGTCCTGTCTATTGTGAATTTTAAGTATTACATACGAAGCAGGCCAGTTATCGGCATTTAAAAATCGGATTTTGTTATAACGAACATACTACCTACGTATGCCGAGTCTTCTGAGATGTAACACCCTGTCAATTAGTACATATTTACCGACGTTTTAAAGAAGTATACTTTTTCGTCTTCAGTGTCTACCAGCCCAAGATCCTGATACGGATGGAATACGATCCTCCGAAACGTCCATAATTATTTATTGGACAACACAACTTAACATGCCAGAAGATGTAACCTCGATCGTCAAAGTTGTCAGAACACCAAAAATTGTGGACATGTTTTCTTCTAACATTAACTTCACATACCAACATTTGGAAATAAGCCGCACTTGTTTAAGGGAAAGATGAAGGATTAACACTTACAAAAAATCAGAGCAAGAAGGAAATGAGAAATGTTTAATTCTACGACTCTGTCAGCAGCTAGGCTGTGTAGTGTCTGTGGTAGATGAAAGGAATGGGAGTATGGAGCATTGGTGGAATGATACTGACATAGTAAGCCCGAAGTACTCGGAAAGAAACCTGTCCTAGTGTAACATTGTCCACTACGTATCCCACATGGACTGGACTGAGAAGGAACTCGGGCCTTTACGGTGAATGACAAACAGAGCCAGGAAAAATGTCATATATAAAGTGCGAGACAAATATTTCGGGACTTGCCACGTGGATTGCTAACAGCACAGAAAGCAGCGGTGTCCCACAAGGTACCGTTGAACTGATTTATTGTGAATTAGTGTGGTGAGCGTCGCCTTATCAGAACGCTGAGATCTTGTGCAACTGGTGTTTCGGTGTGTTTATTATCAGTATAGGTAAGTACAGCAGCAGACGTTAAAGGAATAGCGAATTTGCACCAAGTTTTGTTTTAACGTTGAGAAACCCGCTTGTGAAACTCAAGAAATGCTCATGAAAGCCTCTCATAAGTGACCGTGAGTAGTATACAAACCTTTGAATAACATTAAAGTTTCAAAAGCAGCCAAACTTTGGTTGAGGATTGTGAACGTTTGTCAAGTTGAACTGACAAAGCATGGAAATCGTGAATGAAATCTTCCAAGAAGACAGACTAGAGTAAGCAAATAATTTTTACCTTGCTCAAGTCCAGAAACTTTTTTTTTCGCAGCTAATATTTACCAATCAAGAGCCCTAATAGGTAAAAAGAAGATGATTCGTGACGTGTATTTTGATATTGAAACATATATAAATATTTCCTGATTCCTGAAACGAGAAAAATGAGAGGAAATGAACAGAACCAGAGAAAATATTGAAGCTGTGAAAAACTATGAAGTTTTTGGATTAAAAATTAGTGCCTCTGTGACAAACCACTAAGTCTACGACTGTGTGTTGATGCATTTCGTGGCATAAAGACATTCAAGTAGAGAAAACGTTATTAATATGCAAGAAAAGTGACGAATAAGGTCAAAAAATGTTTTATTTTCAGTCAAAAGAATCAATTTTGAAAGTGCTGAAGTCTTAGCAGCCACTTTAGTAATGTTAGGAGACACTCTAAACGCTTACAGTGCTTATGAGAAAATTTCAACTTGAAATAATGTGACTGTACCTGTGTACGTAATATTAAATGTGTCTGAACTCAGTAGCTTTCCCGAACAAACTTCGAGATAGTAACTACAAATTATGTACAGTAGGCGGTACATATAACAACTAGTGTTGTGGATGAAAGACATGCATAAACCTAAGCATTAGATGAGAAGATAGTATTAAAATCAAAGACAACCTGAAAAGTTGCGTCGCTTATGTGATAAAATTTGCGTTATTTCATTACATGTTACATTCTACATATTTTGTTTTTCTGAGGGCTACAAACAACCTACAGTTTGCAATACCATTTCTCTTCAGCCGGATATAATAACCATTCCTATGCTTACAGTAATGTGCAGGCTTTTAATGAATGTGAATGTATCTACCTATGCACGCCATTTCTTTGATATCGTTAGCTTTCTAACATTGAAAGTTTGAAAGAGATTTAAAAGATTTCATTACAAACAAGTTACCAAGAGGAATCGCATTTCGAACCAACTTGCACAGAAAGTTGCATACTTGAGAGGAGGGAGCAAAAGAACGGATATCATCTTGAAGACAGCCTGAAAGACTTCAGAATGTACATTCGGTTTTTGTAATATGGGCACTTAGCTTGTCCAAATGTAAGCCAATTCAATCCATCCAATAAGGTGTGGATTTTAATTTAAACAAAATGACTCGCACTTCCTCGATTAAGGGCAAAGAACGTGAATGTCGATGGATTGTTGTAATTAATGCAGTAAAATAGCGTTGTAAAACATGCTTATTGTCTCTTACGTATTCATATCATGTCTTCAGAGTTATTAGTTTACCAGATAGTGGAAAATACACTGTAATTTATTAAATAAAATGTATTCCTTTGTGGTTTATTCAGTAATAAATATGCCCATGTGTTTAATCGAATATTACGTTATGGAGACGTACTGCGGTAGGTCTCCACGCAGTTTTGACCCCTGCCTAATGAATGAGATTGTTAAAGTCTATGTCTCTACGGCTCTATATCAGAAGGAAGGACTTTCGGTACACAACGGATAGAAGACTGGGAATATCTGCAGGCCGCGGATACTAAAAGAAAAGATTTTTACCTGCTTGGAACAGTGGTAGAGCCCACAACCAGATACGATTCTCACTGAGGTATTAAATATGATGTTTTTGTTTTATTTTTATCAATTTGAAGTTCAGCAGTCTCTTTTGATTGAAGAGCAATGTTTCTAGATTTGTTATTGTTTGTGTGAGCAAGCTGAGGCAGTGGTTATTGTGTTAGACGTAGGAGAGAGAATACAAAAATATTCATACTTTTTGCAGGTAGAAGTGAATTTGTCCCTTTGCTTAGTTAGACACCACACTCTAAATTGTAGTGGAGGAGTGGAGATGTACCTTTACACTCCGAACCTGACAGAGGTGAGTGATCAGGTACACGCTTCGGTCACTTTGCTCCCCGGGGCCTTCTCCTGGCAATCATTGGTTAATAGGCTGTATATCCCAAAGTCCGTCTGGAAGATCCGTAGAAGACGCTTCCCCGTAACAGGTAATGAAGGCTCAGAGAGGGGAAGGAGTGTTGGGCTTCTATCGCTACTATGACATAATGCACCATTTGGACGGCAAGGCTGTCTGTCAGCTTTAAGCTCCGGCCGCACCATACGCCAAAGGGAATTATTTGGTACTCATTTCTGTTGGAGGCCGAGTAGGCCCCAGGACAGAAGGGGTAGGTAACACGAAAATTACTAAGAACCCTACCGGGAATCGAAAACGGAACCTCCCAACTTGTGGTGTATTGCCTCAACCAACTGCACCGCTTCCTCCCCCCCCCCCAACCAACCAACAATTTTTAAATATTGACAGTAATAAACTTCCATTCCTCAGCCTTCCAGCTTGAGCTTCCCACATAATTCATTTCGTTCCCAGTCGACTTACACTGATGCATGACTGAAGGCTTCACTCTTTAGAAACATGGTTTTTCTAACTGTGGTACGCGTACCAAAACTCTTATCCAACCATTATTTACTGGTAAGGGGGCATAATAAAAAAATATATAAAGAACAATAAAACTTTAAAAATAAATGAAACACAAGATACGCATACTTGCTTGCAACATTACATAACTCACCCTCGTTGTAGCCAGTCTTGCCAATTTCAGATTTCTTATTTAAACACAAAAATACTGATTGTATATTTAAATTATTAAATAAGTTTAGTGTTTCGCCAGTGAAAAATTTGAGATCACCAAGTTCGGATGACATGTGTTAAGAACAAGGTTAAGTCGGTGCCGGTTAAAAGGAAGTGTGATTTTAATTCATCCTGTAGGATATCACTTAAACAATGAAATTCCCAAACAGAGAATCATTTAAATTAAGAATATAAAGACTTAACTTGTTCAGATAACATTGTCAGCACTGAGACTGAATTGTAAATACAATTTCGATAAAAATTTTGTAGTTATTTATATTCGAATTTCATTAAAAAAAGTAAATACTGAACACTTTTTATGTCACTATTTAACCAACTTGATGCACAAAATTTGTTTCACAATAAGTTTTATTTCATGCAACTTGACTGTGGCCGTCTCGTGCACGAGACGGCCACTTATAGGGCAAGCACGTTTTAACAACAGTCAAGTTGCATTTTCTGTAGATTCAACAATTAATGTAAAGTAAATAGACACCGCAAATCTTAATAACTAGATAAACACAACATTTTTAGATAGTGTGATGATATCAGAGGCTGTGTAATGCAATTTTGACCTCCTGATGATGAGCACATGTGCTCGAAACATGTAGAGGCATGAAATAAAACTTATTGTGAAACAAATTTTGTGCATCAAGTCGGTTAAATACTGAG
>Ga0123354_10003796_pt1 | contig 21073 bp, 14 predicted proteins | sample TergutLab28metaG_2_FD_97872 | JGI IMG/M metagenome (GOLD analysis project Ga0123354, IMG submission 97872) | Labiotermes labralis P4 segment gut microbial communities from Petit-Saut dam, French Guiana - Lab288 P4 | ecosystem: Host-associated > Arthropoda: Insects > Digestive system > Gut ... | reverse complement strand
TGTGTCTGTCCCGGGAAAGAAAGGGGGGGGTTGAAAAGTTTTACACGTTTTCCGCCTTTTAAAAGGGTTGGATGGGGGGGGGGGGGGGGGTGTAATTGGAAGTGTATGTTGCCGGATGGCTGCGAATTGGCAAAGATACGGAAGGGATCGGTTGTGGTACGCTGTTTGACTGGAGGTACTGAGATGAATAAAGAAAAGCCCCGGTATATGTGCCGGCCGATATTCGAACCTGTAGTTCAAGAACACAAACCAGAAGCAATACCGTTTGAAAAGCGACAGTCAAGGCGTGATGCAGTAAGTACAACTTCTGATCTGCTAGAGGCTTCGGGTGGGTTTAGATCAGGTTGATAGTGGATATGTCTAACGATTTCTTTGTAAATTGATGCAAAGTACAGAATTTTGTGGAGGAACAAGGTTGAGAACTGAGCTCTTCTGGGTTATTACGCAGCGAGTAATGGTAATTTGTTACCGACGTCTCGGGACAACCCATCTATTCCGTACTCAGGGTCCAAGAATCCAAAAACCTAATATTACGCAAGAAACAAAAATCTCATATCACCCAGTTTTTAATACGAGAATTGAACATAAATAGCCCCGTGGGTTACGGTATTGGCTGGACCTTGTCTGCTGTGGAGGCGTCTAAGTAAGGAAAAGAAAAGTATTATGTTTACGGTGCAGTGGAAGACTATATATAAGAAATTACAGACCCTTGTGTGCAGAATTTTAAAATCACTTTGCAGATGCCTTTGTTTCATTAAGACAAGTAGTAATAATATCCGAGACAGACAAGAAGTTTTATGAAACAATACGTCGTGGCTGTCACAAAATTTGCTTCTGTAATGATTTGCGTTATTCATTGTGCAGAAGGCTGAATAAAAATTGCGCATTTGTAACATCACCAGTCGCTGCATATCGAAGGGCTTACAAGCGAGGCCTTCCAGACGGCAGTTCGAGGCTTCGCGTTCGGGTTTTTGTTGACAAAGTCGGAAATCTGGAATTAAGCAGGATCGTACGGCTATACTGTTCAGTGACCAGAGAGCGTTCAAAACGAATGGCAGGAGTGGCAGAAGGCTGGGAAAACTGGTTAATAAAGGATTTGTGATTTGTGCTGCTGACTGCATTGGGTTAGGATGTGAAATAGAAGAGAATGAAATGAGCGGAGCACGTGACACGCAACAGAGAGGAGAATTGTGAGTAGGGGGAAGACCTGAAGGACGGGATCGCTAGCAGTAGCTGTGCTTGGGAGGGTAATATTAAAATTGAACTGGAAGAAATGGCTTGGGAAGTTGCTGGTAAGATTCATCTGGCTCACAAAAGGGACGAGTGGTGGGCTGTTGTGAATACGGTGATGAACCTTCAGGTTTCATAAAATTCTGGGAATTTAATTATTATTTGAGGGGTTATTAGCTAGAGGGTGTGCTTTTTACGTTATGAAGACAGCGCTAAGACCAAAAGTTGCCAGTGTCAAATATCTCGACTATGTATAAGCTTTGAAGGCGAACATCACTGTTAATAACGTATGCGCTTCCCTACATATGTACGTATGTGTGCTTGTGAGTGTACGCGCGCTCGCATGTGTCAAAATTCTCGACTATAGAAGCCTTATGGAAAAGAAACTGTGACTGTAATGTGCCCCCGACATAGTAAAAATGAAATCGATTTGTGAGATATTGAGGAAAACTACGACGAACTTCGATAAAGGTAGTTGGATTCCGGTCGTCATTCGAAACTAATGTCTTGAATGTGAGTTGTTCGAGATACCGCTGTGCTAATCCGTTCTCTTGCGATCAGTTTAAAAGAGTCAGCGATCTTAAAACTTTGCGGTTCTTGCCTGAGTTTGTTAAAATAAACGCCTCAGTTACATCGGAAGTAGCCCGTGGGCTGACACCCCTAATACACAAGGTCTCGGAGCTAGCTTCTACACTTCTCTGCAACTGGCTGGAAGTCATTGTACTGACATGGTGCTTTATTTCATGCCGACTTTAGATGTTGCAGTCTATACTAATGTATTTGATTATCATTAGACCAACTACCACACAAGTTAGTAAGACCTACTATGAGGATCCGGGTTTTCTGGATTGTGACAACGCTGCTGTATGTCGGTGGGCGAGTGGTTCTCGACATTGCGAAGTGTCATTGGCTGCGTGTATGTGTGTGTGTGTGTGCATGTATGTGGCTGCATGTGTGTGTGTGCATGTATGTATGTAACCTGTACCGGTTAGTATCATGGCTGGTACACAGATGCTGGTGTTAGACCATAGACGTTTGGCTGCCAGCATAACCATGCAGTACTGCCAAAATTCATTTTGCTTAATGAGGCATTGGATATTTAGGCACTAAAATTTGAGGCGCCTGGAAGAGTCTTCTATACGCAATAAACAGGCAGGCTTTTGTTACGAAATTGTTGCTAAAAGCTTATTTACAGCACGTTCATTTCAAGACCTACAAATACAGCATCATCGCCGTCATTATTGCCTTTTTGTTGTTATTATTGTTGTCATCACCATAATTATTATTTTCAAATGTAGAGCAAATAAGATATACGCCACGTGTCATTAAAATTTTCATTACTAGACACTCAACATCATTTTTAAGTCATTAATTTAACATGTGGTTTGGTGTTTGTCAGTTTGTTCCTTTTCAACCATGCGTGTCCTTTTCCGTCGAAATCTAGAATTTAACAATTGTAAGTACTCTACATGTTATAACCAATTCTCATTACTCTACATGTTATAACCAATTCTCTACTCTACATGTTATAACCAATTCTCAGTACTCTACATGTTATAACCAATTCTCATTACTCTACATGTTATAACCAATTCTCATTACTCTACATGTTATAACCAATTCTCAGTACTCTACATGTTATAACCAATTCTCAATACTCTACGTGTTATAACCAGTTCTTAGTACTCTACATGTTATAACCAATTCTCAGTACTCTACATATTAATAACCAACTAAAAAAATGCACTAAATTTAGTGTCAAGAATTGCCTGAGCACACGTAAGACCACGTGTGAAGGAGATATTACGAATACCGAAAGGGAAGATGTCAACAACATGGAGGCAATCTGCACCGAGAAAAGAAACTTCCAGTAATGATGGCAAGCTAATACAGACAAGAGCTGAGGAGGGTTCATTGCTACTACCCAATAGCCAGGAAAGAAAAACAACGTTATATTTGGTTTTTGAACTGTTACAGTGCCGAATGTATGCAAAAAAATTGATTGGAATTTTTTTGGTACCACTGAATATGCGTCGATGCTTCATTTGTAGCAGATACCAGTAATCAGAGTTGTACGAGAAAGTGACCATTATTGTACTAACGTAGTAAATTTTCGACCGATTTTAAAGAATTTTCAAATTTTTCATGTAATTACACTCGTCGATATTGTCACGTAATATTATTGGCATATTCGTCAAGGCATACCGAACTTGTGTCAGCAATGATACTTGCTGTTGCTCGTGAATTTCTGAAGTATTCGAAATTTTGCCGGTTTAATTATTTAATACAAAAAATCTCAGCGTAATGACAAAAATGGAAAGTAGAAGAGACATGTCTGCGTCACGCAATTCCAATGGCGTAATGATTACGTATCTGTTGACAGTGGCAGTAGCGCAAAATCTGGAGATGTTACACGCATTAAACATTCCTTGGAAAGTGGACCATGTAGAATATGTGTCCATGGTTCGGCTAACCGACCGTTGCTTTGGTCGATTAACCGCAGTTAATGGTCGAAAATGCGTTGTCATAGACGTTAAATATCTCCCTTTTTCTGGCTGTCTGTCATTCCCTTTCGTTTTGTGATGTTGTTCTTGAGGTCCCTGAGGTTCTGACAGCGCTCTTGCTGAAGATGCAAGTATTCTGGGTGTGACGTTGTGATTTCTGGGGAAGAGTTGCCGACGTTTGAAGGGTCGCCGTCAGGGCCGGCCCGAGAGATGTGGGCGCACCGGGCAGGCCATTATTTTGGTGCCCCGGGCAAACTAATAATCTGGCACCCTTAAAACCGATATTATTTCAACTTTTTCGGCCTAGGACAGGGCTGGCGAAGATATTTGAGGGCGCGTGTCTAAATGGCGGATAATTTTTCGGAGAAATTCTTTCGCGTGTGTAAAACCCGAGTTTACGAGGACCATATTTCCGATTATTCCAGTAATGTGTTAGCGCCCTTTACAGGTTGGCGCCCCGGGCAGCTGCCCGGCTGGCCCGCCCTTTAGACTGTCCCTTAACCTGGTGTCTCTTATATTCAGGGTCAACTTGGACGAAACGCTGTCGCTGTTTACCTGTCGACACAGTACCGCATCCCAGAAGACCTAAATTTTCTGCATTGTTCTTGTGTGGGAGGATAATATTAAAATGAATTTTCAATAACTACGATTTGGGATGGGGGTTGGGGGTTCCTTGTGAACTAGAACTAGGGACCGGTGGCGGGCTCTTGTGATCGCAGTAAGGAACCCCAGGGTTCAATTAAATGGGGGGAATTTCTTGACTGGCCGAGGGCTTATTCGCTTCTAAAGGCCTCTGTTCATTGCAGTTAGTTACTTCGTTCTCTGGCTTATTCATCGCTAAGGCTTTGCTCTCCCCACTTCTCCCGCAGGAGTAAACACTGATGGGAGATGGGTACAAAGCGTGGTCTCTCCCATAGTGACCCCCTCGTTCAAAGGGGGATATTTCCCTTATTGATTAAACGGCCAGCTACGCTAAAGCCGTGCGTGTTGGTGCGCGCGTCGCGGCTATGGTGGGGGGTCTACATACGTTCAGACGTGCGCCGGAGTACCGCAAGACGCCTGTCGTGTAGCATACAAGAGTCGCTGTGTCTGCCTGTTCATATCAGCTGCGTTGTGTGGTCCAAGCGTACAGCAGTAACTGTGTACTAATTGAAGATTGCCCGCACCACGTGTGACGTAATAAGAAATGATTGGCTGTCGGTGTTCCTACAGACCGACATACAGTTCAATTCACGTATAGACTGAAGAACTGCACAGAAGCTAATGCTGTGTCGTGTGGATGGGGACATCTTGTGGTAGCATATCTATTCTTCTTACTAGAATTCGTATCCGTTGTTGCAGACATCTTGTTATAAACTGACAGAATTGCGAAGGTGGATATTTGTTATTGCTTCATCTACGAACATCTCATGCCAACTTTATATAAATAGCAAATTTTAAAACTAAACCTAAATTACTTTCATGGAAACCGGTTTTAAAGGATTGCGCTCCTCTTGTAATTTACCTACGTAGCAGAATGTGCATCAAGTAATAATACACTAAAACAAGGAACTGTAATTTCGAATAAACGTTCTCCAAGAGGTGTCAGAGGCTTGCACAAAACACCAGCAAAGTAGCTACAATGTACAAGACAGTCAGACATGGTGAAAACTCCCTTCAGTACACAATCCTGCCGCAGCAAGACGATGCCACAGTCATCACGGCCGCCAACAGTAACATCTGTGGACGTATCAGCGCCGGTGTGCGCCGGAGAGCAAGGCGAGGGCGCACGGCCACGATCCTGATCATGACACTGATCCTGGCGTGTGGCGTCGTAGGGGCAGCTGTTGTAGTGCCTCTACTCGTTTCCACAGACCTTGTCGCCCTTCCATCGGCCTTGCAGCGTTTCAGTAATAATAAAAATGGCCACCATCATGGCGGACACCATGGCCACCATTCTGTATCACTACAGACGAATTTGACCACAATTGCGCGTCAGAACACCTCAACACTGGCAAGTGTCGGGCCGGTAGTAACATCAGAAGGCACCACCACATCTTCCACCCACAAGTTAGAGCCCACTTCTACCAATGTCAGTCCATCTGTATCGCCTGAGGAGGTTATTACCAGTACGAAGGCACCTGTGCCAATGACCCTGTCGTTGACTACAGAAGAACCAAGGATCAGCGCTGCTACCCAGCAACAAGGACCTGTGGCGATTGAAGGACTTCTGGAAGAAGAGGGGGGTGCAAAGGAACATGACCGCGTGGGCAGCAGCAAGAAGAAGGCGCTCGACGAAGACATGAGGAACAGTACCGCAAGATCCTTCGTGTTTGCTGCCACGGACACCAAGAATGTGTCGGTACTGGAACAGACCACAGAGGCTGATGTCGGCCCCTCGACCGAGCATCCCAGACACAAGTCCTGGTTGGAGATACACTGGCCGTATGTTTATTCGTCATCCTACTTTCAGTGGCCGGTAAGTCCCTTTGTTGTTCTAACGAATATCATCCGATTGTTTAGTTAATAGTGTAAAAATTAAACCCGTATCTTTCTAAACACAAGCATTTGTTGCATAAAACTACATTTGTAGAGAAAATTAAAACACATTTTATGTTCAGTAACTTTTTACCATACAACACGCCGTTTATGAGAAAATGTGGAAAAATATTGTAGAGCGGAGCAGGTCACTTTGCATGCCGGATATCTAAGTCTACTGACACTCAGAATATGTAACACTTATTGCTTTCCATTACAACAATGGTTACACGAACTCGCCTCTATATTACGTTACACGTACACTGCCTGTCTGTGTTAAGCATAAGATTGGGCTGCACGCACAGGTGGAAATGCACTGAAATACAAAGAACATTCTTTGTTTTTGGTAGCTACTACTATTTTGCCGTCAGAGTGTTCCAGCAAGGATTAATAAAGGAAGAGTGGCATCCCTGTAACACAAACTGTCACTGTACTGTAGGTAGCAGGACTATTTCTATATCGTGGCTGCTGTGCACGTATATGTCTGTAAATTTTGTAATACTTTCGTCTGTGCTGTTGGTATCATTCCTGCATTTTTCCACAATCATTTATCATGTCTCTCTTTAATTTTAGCAGGAGAAAATAACATTGTCCAACATGTTAGACACGGCTATGCCCAGCAATACTCTTCTGCTTTCCTTGACCACAAACACACACACGTAGTAACAAAAGGTCCTGTAGCCTATTACATTGACCTTTAGCGAAATGTCTGCTTAACGACTGTAAAGGTACGCGCTGTTTGTCTGTCCTGTGGCTTATCTTGTAGGAAGAATAATTGATTTGGAGTCGAGCACGTGATTGAAACATCAAATGTAGAATTTTCCTAGTTTTATTCCCTGAGACGAATTACTTTTTTATTTACAAATTTCTGCCATCATTTTTTAGTTTCTGAGATAAAAAGCGTGACGGACTGACTTATGAATACGGCTTATGAATAATGCTACACGTTTATAGTTATTTACTTGTAACTCATTTTACAATGCTCTCAGTATATTAGATTATGTGACAAGAGTGGCTGCGGAAAGATGAATTAAAAAAGATTAGGATGGAGCAGTTCATGACGTAGTTAATTGGGGTACTATCCAAGTAATTAATAATAATATTTATTTACTGCAATTGGGTTGTCACCCGGTGGCAGTGGTTATTGTACATGTATACAAAATATGAAATTGGTTACTACTAAATTTAAGTCGGGAGGGCTACATGAGAAGCATGTAGTGGCAAATTGGAATCTTGGGAACCATCTCAGCATTTGCTTCTAGGCCCAGGGAAACGAAGAAAAACCTGTGTCAAGGTGGCCGGTCGCAGGACCTTCCGAATACTGACTCCTAGCCACCATTCCGGCTCTAGCCAACAGTCTGGAATAGGTGAGCAGAAATACGGAAAACTCAGTCAGGGTAGCTGGTATGTCGGCCGAGGTACAAAACTGGTACTTGTTATACACAAGCCGTAAACTTCACTGCACAAGGTAGCTTGCTGGGTCTCACAACTACGCACGCGCAAACACACAAGCATTTTTAAAGATATAAACACAGTTCCGTTTCAGGTCCGCATAACGAAATGTTTACATAGAAACTGCAAGGACCAGCTAGTGTACAATTCAAACAAAAAGCTCAACTGAAATACAATGAATGTTTTCGGAGAAGGAAAAATGTTAACGGACGGACTGACACAGTTCTCAGTAATTCTTCGTGTTACAAATTTCGTGTAAGAGTGAAACAAAGGATGTAACACACAGACGTACTGTCTTCGTAAAATTTGGAGTAACTGTAATAAATGCACGCTATATTGTAAAATAAACAACCAACTAGATGCAACAATAACGGTTTATTAATGATTTCAATCAGCTCAACACGTTTCGGGCGATAATTTCGCCCATCCCCAGGAGCACTAAACTGTCTTTACAGCTTGTGGTACAATGCACCGACGAAGCTGCCGGCTGGCAGCATCGTCGGTGCATTGTACCACAAGCGGTCACACTAACATCTCGCTATATTGATGTAAGACTGCTTGTCGTATTGTCATTACCGACTGGTAAGTTTACATAAATTGCAGCTGTGACGTTTTCTGTCGTTAAATATTTCTACGATAGTGTGTCGGTGGTAGATAAATGAGATGTGAGTATGAATGCTTGACGGAATTTTACTTACAATGTGGGATGTTACTGACAATGTGGGATGTTACTGACAATGTGGAATGTTACTGACAATGTGGAATGTTACTGACAGTGCGGGATGTTACTAACAATGTGGAATGTTACTGACAATGTAGAATGTTACTGACAATTTGGAATGTTACTGAAAAAGTGGCATCGAAGTACTCAGACGAAAACCTGTTCAGTGCCATATTGCTCCCTGCAAAGCCCGCATTTATTGGCCTGGAATTGAACCAGGGCCTTCGTGGTGGAATCGGCTATAAATATTTACTGAAAGGGAAATCTTGTTTTAAAAGTAGGCTTAAGTTTCGAAAAGCGGATGATGTTAACCGCTGTCCAGTTCATTAGGTTGAAGTATCTTTCGGAGCATGAGGTTCATGCAAATTCTATCTAAAATTTAGTTTCTACATTGCGAAAGCACTCTCTCTCACTCTGACGAGGATGTATGTGTAGGCACTGTTAACCGAAATAATCGTTGATTATTCTGTCAATCTTACAACATCCTTTCACGCAGAGGGTTTACTTATAATACCCTTAGGTTGGAACGGATTATTTCGAAAAAAATTACGTGATTAGGAAATCTGTCACTTCTAGAAGGTGCACGAAGCCTTGGCAAGTAAAACCAAGGCGAATGTAAGTATCATTATGTCGTGATTTTGCCACAAATTCTAGTGGCGAACGAAGTAAAGACGTAAAGCTGTGGGAGCACATACACGCTGTAAATATACGTTTCTGTACTCCAGTTCCATAAAAATTCAATAATGCTAGGGACGGAAACGTACGAATTGCATCCCGCTGTTAAGACATTTTGTCAGTTGCTTCCCGAATCGTCAACTGCAAGCGTATATATTGCATCACAAGGTGAGATGGGTGTGCATCGTGTACAACAATTTGCAGGTCCTTACACAGTTTTAGTGTAGGTTAGTTTATACACAATTATATACACACATACAAAACTTTGAATGATATCGACAGTACACAGTTGTTATGTCATGGTAGTGTCCAATGTTTAAGTCCTATTGGGGGATCTTTTCGGGGAAGGTGATAGGCACTTTATGTTCCTAATATCACCCATTTCAAGTTAATATTTCGATCTGATGAAAATACTTTCTCCGGAAAGTTTTAATGCGGCAAGTCTCAGAGTATAATGCACTTGACCCCCGAATTGTGCTCATATAAATCTTATCCTTTTCTGCACAATCGCCTATGTGATATTTCATTAACATGCTGTTGTGTCATTTCCGGATGTTATTCAGTTGGTTCTTCAAATACGTATGATGTTTTGTAGGACATATTTGTGTGAACAATTATCTTCACTCACGAAACGAATAAAATCTTCGAGATATCAGGATGATTCTAAAATGAGCCATTCCCGTTGTGTGTATATAAACAATAGGTGTAGGTATCAGTCAATAACACGACAATATCTAAAGAGATGTTTAATAAAGGATGATAGTAACTACATGTTTCGGCCTATTGCGGCCATCATCAGGTTTTCATCCGAAAGTATGGTGGTAGTGCTTTATAGGATTGGTATACCATACTAATTGGTATACCATACCAATCCTATAAAGCACTACCACCATACTTTCGGATGAAAACCTGCTGATGGCCGCAATAGGCCGAAGCATGTAGTTACTATCATCCTTTATTAAACATCTTTTCAGATATTGTGTTATTGACTTATATCTACGCCTATTGTTTATCAGGATGAGTAGATACCAATTGGACATCAATAAAGAGAGCAGGAAGAACACAAACGTTAAAACTGAAATCAATAAGCTAAGCACAAATAAAAATTCAATTTTCTTGAAAATATTGTAATTAGAGATACCAGAACAGTACCTGAATGAATATTTTAATACAGATTTTGTATTTAGGTTGGGATCCAACAAGTACTTCCTTTATTTATGGCATCATGGTACTTTTTATGTATCATCAATTTAAATGTATTTTTAAAATGTATACCGTCCGGACTCAAATCTCTCGACTTACTTCGGTGTGACATGCGTAGTGTCTTGTTATCGATTGTGCAGTGATATGCACAGCTACAGAAGTGACAACTGGCTTCTTAAATGCAAGCGATAAGGAAATAAATGTTTGTGTTTGGTAGAAATTTATACGAAACTGATGAAACCAATTCGATTCTCGAAATCAGGTTAGCCCAATACTGTCCAATGTTCGAGGAGATGGAGTCCTCATTTTTGACTGTTGATGATTGTATACGGCTTCGTGTAGTGACGCTTATCATTCATTCTGTATTTTTGGCAGCGCAGATACCAGAAAAAAGCAATAGAATGTGCACTACAAAATAGGGCACTGAAATGGGTATGGGATGACTCATATGTTTTTGTGGTCTGAAGTAATGATGAACATTCAGGCCAAACAGGCAGAGAAAGTGTGGAGTCTGTATCAATACGTTTTTCTAAAAGGTATTCGCAAAACTGTTCCACCCGCTTGTCGTTCGCAGAATGGGACATAAAGCCAAACGCAAAACAGTCGCTGACTTAGAGACGTTTGTTGAATTTATTAATTTTGTCAACCCCTTCCAGAGCCACGTCGTCTCCTGTTTTAATTTACACATTCGTTCCTCAGTTGTTGAACTGATACTCAGTTACTCTGAATATTCCTGTGCTCCATACTGGTATGTAACATGGTTAAATTAATTATTTAAGAAATTCGGAATTTCTGTCTTTGATATTTCTTACAAGAGGCTTCGGGGGGCATATAGATCGGAGGTCCTCAGATTCCTAACTTCTTTGGAACCCTTTTGACTGCATCTGAATTTTCGCGGAATCCATGTGAAGTAAATGTGTATTTTGGGGTGCAAAAATGAAATAAAAACTTTTACAACCAATTCTTATACAATCAAAGACACAAAACACACACACACACACACACACACACATATATATATATATATATAGTATGTTTATGAAGAACACATTTCTATTATAGGCAATTTACACTTGAAACAAACGTTTGCCGATTGTGCACAAAATGGGAAGGAAAATAGAATAATGAAATTTAAAATGATCAGAATGGCTTTGGCCAATTTAATTGTGAAGGAAATGTGCTTGTGGAATACCTGAGTATAGCTTGTTGAGTCGGGGGTTGTATGGAACACAGTTTGAAAAGCGCTGATCTGCAAGAACAATAGGAAAGAAGAGCATGTGCGAGACTTACCGTTTGCACCACTGTGGGGGTTTACAAAATAAATGAAGAATAAGTGTGTATGTGTATATATATATATATATATATATATATATATATATATATATAATAGAAACAGCCAACTAGATGCAACAAAAATTTTATTGATAATTACAATCATCTCAACATGTTTCGGGTGATAATTTCGCCCATCCTTAGGAGCCTAGACTGTGTTTACAGATTGTGGTATAATGCACCGGCGATGCTGCCAGTAGGCAACATCGCCGGTGCATTATACCACAATCTGTAAACACAGTCTAGGCTCCTGAGGATGGGCGAAATTATCACCCGAAAAATGTTGAGATGATTGTAATTATCAATAAAATTTGTTATTGTTGCATCTAGTTGGCTGTTTCTATTAGTGTATCAATGATGCACGGTCAAACAAACATCAAAAGTGTATATGTATGTTAACTGTTGCTTTATTTTCTATTAAAACTATGTTATGTTTCTCAGCCTCTCAACCCGGAGGCCCGAGTTAAATCCCATAGATTCAAGTTGGATTTGTTGTGGATGCAGTGACACAGTGCCAGGTTTCCTCCGAGTGCTTCTATTTTCCCCTATCAGTGTCATTCCACCATTGCTTCATACTCATAATTCATTTATTGTCAACGCTGTATAATCTTAGCAACATACAGCCTCGTTAAATGAACAATTATTTCCGTTCTCATTGAACATTAGCATAACAGTTATTTTATGATTCATATGAAACTCATAAAACTCAAGTGAATTACAAATGAACTCGTCTGTCCTGAGTAGCTCGTGCATATCTGCCCAGTAACACTGTACCTGCTGTTTCCCTATCGCACCGATCGGCTCCCAAAGCGCCTGCTCGTCTTTCCTATCAGTTCTTCACGTAGTTTGTGTCTTCACTGCACTGACTTGTTGTTTTTACTAACACTCTCACTTCTGTTGAAGTGACTTTATTCTAGACCTTTGAGCATTACTGACAACTATAAGTTCTTTAAAACAACACTGAGGCGTGTTCGTGCAACCATTGTTGCAGTGGAAAAGCAATTTGTTACACAACCTATGTGTGTGTATTTGTAGCCTTGGGTATCCAGCATGCAATACGCTTGCGCCGTATTGTCAATTGTGGCCTGTCTGGCTCTACAATATTTTTTCCACATTATCTCACAAACGGCAGGATTTTCGAAAAAAGTTATTGAACATAAAACGCGTGTTTCGAGTTTCTCTACAACCTGTTTTGAAACATTTATCATTATAAGAAAAATTGAGCGAGTTATGATAAAAAATGTGTATTGGTCGTCATGTCCAGTTTTAAAGAAACTTGAATTTTCTCCAACAGATTTTCGAAAAATCTCAAATATCAAATTTCATGAAAATCCGTCCAGTGGGAGGCGAGTTGTTCCATGCGGACAGACGGACGGACAAACATGGCGAAGCTAGTAGTCGATTTTCGCATTTTGCGTCGCGCTTAAAAATGATCGTACTTGTTTCGAATTTTCTGCATGAAGTGAGTTCAATCTTCCAACGTGACGTAGTTGAGAACTGCGCCCTTCTGGGCTCTTACGCAGCTAGTAGCGGTAATTCCTCATCGACGTTTCTGGACAACCTATCGATCCCATCTTCAAGAGTCAAGAATTCTAGAATATTGGATTCTTGAAGATGGTACCATTAGGATGTCCCGAAACGTGAGCAAGGAATTACCACTACTCGCTGCGTAATATCCCAGAAGAGCGCAGTTCTTTTCCAGCACTGGAATGGTAAGAAACTTGCTTCTAGACTATCGTCATGTTCATTAGTGAACCGAACACGGTGTCACCTACATGTTTAAACGTCACTCTTTGGATCGCCCGTGTATTTTGTCATAAGTCACTGGCGCGTCCTGAATTGTTGATAAGATCCTTAACCTTCTTCTGTTACTACCCTGAACATGGACGACAAAAGTTACTCCGAAAACGTCGGCGCTTTGCCAGTGTGCTTGGCATCGTGTGCCAAAAGAGATTGTAAAATTTATCGATGCCACTGTGAGACTTTGACCCCTCCAGTGTTCTCTGCAACTACGGCACAAAAAATCCCTAAGCTTGAGGAATCAGCTTTACTTTCGCATTTCTTTTAGAATTCTGTAGCATTCTTCTTTCAGTTCTTCAAAATACTAAGGAAAGTTATTTTATTTTCCAAAGAGATTTGATAGTAGGTCAGCAGTCATCAACTGCCAAGTTCTTATTTATTTTGCAGTATCTATATCTGTTTTGCAGTATCTGTATCTGTTTTACAGTATCTGTATTTGTTTTGCAGTATCTGTATCTGTTTTGCAGTAACTGTATCTGTTTTGCAGTATCTATATGTTTGTGCAGTATCTGTGTTTGTTTTGAAGTATCTGTATCTGTTTCGCAGTATCTGTATTTGTTTTGCAGTATCTGTGTTTGTTTTGAAGTATCTATATTTGTTTTGAAGTATCTGTATCTCTTTTGAAGCATCTGTATCTGTTTTGCAGTATCTGTATCTGTTTTGCAGTATCTGTATCTGTTTTGCGGTATCTGCATCTGTTTTGCGGTATCTGTATCTGTTTTGCAGTATCTGTATCTGGTTTGCAGTATCTGTGTTTGTTTTGAAGTATCTGTGTCAGTTTTGAAGTATCTGTGTCTGTTTTGCGGTATGTGTATCTGTTTTACAGTATGTGTTTCTGTTTTGAAGTATCTGTGTCTGTTTTGCAGTATGTGTATCTGTTTTACAGTATGTGTGTCTGTTTTGCAGTATCTGTATCTGTTTTGCAGTATCTGTATCTGTTTTGCAGTATGTGTATCTGTTTTGCTGTATGTGTATCTGTTTTGCAGTATCTGTATATGTTTTGCAGTATGTGTATATGTTTTGCAGTAACTGTATCTGTTTTGCAGTATCTGTATTCTCTGTTCATAACTTCTCTTTCATTCAATTCAGTACTTTCCGTTTTCTTCCTTGTTTCACGGCAAATTTCTAAACTCCTCGCAAAAGCGTCTTTTCATCACACACAAAATAAGATGCACGTTTTGGTCCCTTCAGTGATACAGACACATTACAATTGTACTCAATATGCGTCTTGTGTAACTGTCGTCTGCAAAGGTGAAAGTTTCAGCACCAGTAACTCAATCTGTACTCCCTATGCCGGTGTTTGCTGCCGTCTATTTTCTATTCCTGTTTGTAACTACTACCAGTCATCCATATTCCCGCATAACACACAAACGCATTCAACCATAAACAATGCCCTATTATATAGGTCGACAGCCATGACGGCTTACATGTTACCAGCGTTACTAAACTTTCGCATGCTGTGAGCTAGATCTATTGCTGCCTTTTACCTCACTGTTGTTTGGCGAAATCCGTGAATGTAAGTCCGCCTACCATCTTTAAACTTGCTTCCGGCTTTCATTAATTAAATTTATAAATTCCGTTCTAATTGAGGAGCATATGAAGCTCGACATTTATAACTTAACCGTTGAGAACCCACTGGTAACTATATATACCACCTGATGTAACATTAAGGAAATTGACAGTTTTCCATATGTCGTACTTTTGTGTTTCATGTGGCTCCGAAAAGAAGAGAATATTTCCCTTTAACAGCAACCTGTTGGTCTTTGTAGTGGAGTCGGACAATGTTCTCTGTGCGGTATGTATCATGTCGGTAAAGTCCGTCTCCACGGCGTTAAATTAAGCATGAACACACTGAAATCAAATGGGACCCGATGAGCTGGGGGCGTAACACCTGTGGAGGATATAATAAATGCTTACAAAACTGTGGCTGTAAGATCTCATACGCATTTGACAGTCAGAGGACCGTATATTGTGATATATTCTTATAATAAAAGCCAACGAGATGCACTATTTCTCAATTTTATTTTGGTCAGGATGGAGTTCCATCCTGACCTCGCAGGCAGACAGTCAACATAACCAGTATGACAAATACCAGTTGCCGTGAATACAGTATTAAGACTCCTGATGATGGACAGTAAGTCTGTCCGAAACATGTAGAGTACTTTACCAAAATAAAGTCGAGAAATAATGCATCGCGTTGGCTTTTATTATAAGAATATCTCATACAAAGTTATCCTCGGGCCCACAAATCCCAGAGTGCAGATACTACAAATAAACTACAAGAATAGTTAGGAGACTGTGGGAATAAAGCGAATAGGTGCATATCAACCTCCTGCATGATTCGGTCACATTTTGTGGCCATCTTTAGGAGAATGCTTTTACGAAGTTTATATCACAAAGACAATCAAACTCTGCACAGTTTTTAAACCACACAGCGACATTGGTTCTGTGTAACTTCTCCTTCGTATTATTATAGGCGTTTGTAACTTTTACTTGTTGGACATTTATCAGTGTTAAACATTACATGACCATGCACTGATGTTGAACTGTGAGAACAAAACCAAACAGTGCACATGCAGATATGTGAATTTGTTGTATTAAAACGTCGTCAACGTCCTACATGTTTCGGTCATCTTTTGTGGCCATCTTCAGGGAGGTGTTTTTACGAAGGTTATGTTTGGCCACAAAAGGTGACATAAATATGTAGGGGGTTTACGACTTTTATAATGTAATAGACTCACATATCTACATATGCACTTGTTCGCTTTATTCTAACAGTGAAGCATCAGTCCATGGTCATGAAATATTTGAAAAAGAGTTGGGAAGTTTGGATATCTATGGCCATCTTTGAGTTCTATAAATAGAAAGGAATTTCTTGGCCAGATGAACGACCGTCCGTGGCTACTTGAAAAGAAAGCAATTGTCTGGTATACATAATTGTCTAAATATTGTGAAATGTTTAGAATATACTCAGTTTACAAATGTGGCCACTGGCCACATAACACAACCTGGCTTGCCGCGGGTTGGAGATCCATACCTTGGAGTAAGATATTGATCGATTAATTGGTTTAATCCCTTATAAGGCAATGGTAATAATTTGTACGACCTGTTTGAATGGCAATAGTTCGTCACGTTCCCTACAGAATATCTTGACGGGTTTCATTGGAACAACTGGCTGAATTCCTCCTAAGTCTCACTACGCTTTCTTGGAGGCATGCGCTTCGTTTAAATTACATTGTACCAGAGCTTTTGTGTGTAAACATTTGTAAAGGTTTTAGACTATGTTCATTCAACTTCCCCGTCAGAACATCAAAATCTTTCTAATACAAAAAGAAATAGAAACTGTAGAACAAGAAAACTTAATGGAGTGTGTTCTTTCATTCTGCTAATGCTGTGATTCGAAATTGAATGGGATGACTGTTTGGAGCGGCAGGACACTGCCACATCGTAAATGAAGCTGCGAATTGGCGTTCAGGCCGTCACTGGGCATTACCTCTCTGCAACCACGTTACTAAGTTGACTTGTACCGTAATATATAGCTTTACAGAACTCCATTTGTTAATTGTACTTCTGTGTTTCCTTGCAAGAAAGGGACATCGATTCTGCGCACGACACATTTCGTTACAACAGAACGACAAATAACGGAGAAAGAACAGCAATACAAATACTCTTGTCCCTCGCATTTCTAGCGTTATCGCTGCAGCATACGTAACTTCTAGACGCCAAGAAACACAACTGCACGGTGTGAACACAATTTATGGAAAGTAGAATGTGTGCCGATGCGACGACTCGATAGGGCATGGTTGGCCTCCGAATCACCGCTACTCACACACTCTTCTGTCAGCGAATGTGGAGGTCAAAGGGAAGTACTGATTCCACATTGGTGTAGCCGTCGAAAATAGTCACAGTTTTTTTAAAAGTCCTTAACATCTCTCAATTTTTCGTAATATTTTTTTTCCATAACCTGTTAAGGGTTTGTATTAGTACATATTTGTCATAATTAATTGTAATTAATGGGACGTAGGGAGAAGCTACATGCGAATAAATGCGAGGAAATGAAGAATGAATGGAATTACGACACAAATTATACGCTTACATCACTTCCGTTTTCTGAATTACATGATTTTAAGCGCTTGATTTTTGTTGCACTGGAATTCTATGTGGAATGCGAACTGAAATTCTGCGCAAAGTGGATGACAACAACTTCATTGGTTTCACCCGAATATCAATTATGTATGTGTTTGAGGATCGCAACCAGATTGTGAGAAGACACAACCAGGAGGGCGAGCGATATTATCCGCCGATTTTTATATGCCATCACCACCACCATCACCACCACCACCACCACCGCCGCCGCCGCCGCCGCCGCCGCCGTCGCCACCGCCACCATTCTTAACCGGACTTACTCGGCTCCAGAATTTAAACTAGATCTTTATGCTTCACACACTCCTTAAATATTGTCTTATTTCAGGTGTGGAAAGGTAATGTTGTCCTATGCTCGCTATGAAGGCATTTGTGGGAGTGGAGGTATGGCCCCACTCTTTCTCATTCCTGGAAGTGAGTGTTCCGCTTTGCACCTCGGATAAAAGAATCTCTGATGCTTGTTGAATGCGAGGCTTGGTGGGCGCCAGAGTCGGTATGGACGCTTTGCATAAGATACAACCACTTGTTCCGGCGTAGAACTACTCTTCCTCTGTTGTCCTTTCGTAGTCTGCTCACCGTACCGACTGAGCTGTCTCAGTTCTGCATGTCAGATGTGAACTTCAATGTTACCCTCGCGCACTTCTTACGTTCCGTTCTTTTAACGTGGTTAACCTTTCGAAGGCTGTTTCCTTTACGTACCACAAGATTTAACATTCAGTAATTCTACGTGCTGCCCGCAGAATGTAGTTATGTGTGTTGTCCGTATCTCAGCACGCACAGCAACATTTGGGTCATACAACATTAACCGATTGGTCTTTATAACCGAGACAAAAGTGTTTACTGCGCGCTACACACTGGGTCTTTAAATAAAACAGGTTGCTGGTCGTTCTTAGAAGGTTCGTGTAATAGAAGTTTTGTTTTTATTGTCGTAAAAGACGTCTTAATTTATAATTTGTTGTATTGTTGACTGTTCAGTTCACCTTGTGTCTGTCGTGGGTTAGGAAAATAATTTTAGAAATCTGGGATGTAATTAGCTAGATGAAGTCAGATGGTGAATAGAAATAAAATTACTGGCAGTTCATTTACTTGGGGAAGTTGGGTGAGAAAATAAGAGCAACAAAGAAACACAAAGCGACAATACAGTGTAGACATTATGGAAACCTAACAATGCGTGATCTCTATGGAAGACATCACGATGTGCTAGGAATACACTAAAACATTAATTAGTATACGTCAAGCACAACTATTTTATTGTACACAAACTGCGACGTCGTTTAAAAAACCCCCACAACTTCCAAAGAATACTTAGCTATTAACGGGACCTGATATTATAGTTGTAACGACCAAATACCATTTTAAATATTTTAACTACATATATTTATGCAATATACACATCACTCCTTCTTATGTAACTGACTTGCTAGATTTGATGTATTTTATGTACTTTATGTATTTTATCAATGTAAACATATTGCGATCCCAACATGCACACAACGTCTGTTGACTCGATCTGATAGAAGGCCTGATGATGACCGTTTAAAAAGGTCGAAACATGTAGCCTTGTATACAATAAAATAGTTGTGCTTGACATATATTAATTAATATTTAATATAATGTTTGATCTGTTATTGTAGTTCGTTTGGCCTAAATATTAAGAAGGTACAAATATGTGCCTATGTCCAATAAATTTAAGTATGTAAGTAAAATTTTGCAATTTATGTTAGCCCTATGTTTGGGCTGGGTAGCTCAGTCGGTATAGCGACTGAGCAACGGGCTCGACGGTCCGGGGTCGAATCTCACTGGGGACGAGATTTTCTGCCCGTCCAGACCGGCCCTGGGGCCCACTCAGCCTCCTGTAAAATGGGTACTGGTTCTTTCCCGGGGGTAAAGTGCGGCCGGGGCGTGACGCAGACCACTCACCCCCTTCTAGTGCCGCTGTCATGGAAGAGTAGAGCTGTAACTCTACCCACCCTCTGGGCCACACCGGGCTTATAAAGGGATCACTTTACCTTTATGTTAGTCCTATGTATCAATGCTCTGACTGTGATCTGTATTTGAGAAAACTCACAGCCATGAGATCTGAAGTTCTTGAAGTGATGCGGGTCAACTTTTCGAAAGGACTTGGCTATTTCGATCGTCAGAGGGGTAGATGCAGACAGCATGGTCTTCCGAAACGTTTATGCAAACCCACGAAACAGCACGGCCCCTCAGCGCAGAAAGCCCTAACTTTGAGCAGAGCTGGAAGCTCGGTTGTAAGGTAATGTTTTGGACCAACTGAAGAAAAGCTGCTTGTTATTGCTGTAGGCTGCTGAACCAAATTTTGTTGAAAGCCGTTTAGTATTTTCGGAAACCTACTGCCATTTATAACAGGCGTCATTAGTATGACTACGCCAAGACCTTGAGCCAAAACGGGGAGATCGTTAGCGTAAGCACATTCCCCTGTATAACATAAGGTTTTCATGGCAGAACAGCAATGTCCATGATAAATGTGTCCGCGTCACCATGACATGGCGTGTTTTCAGGTTGTGCATGGAGAAGTAGTCTTTCAGATATGGAGGGTAGCTGTAGATATACTGAATAAGAATTCGCGGACAGCCGACAAGGGGTTCTCCTCTAGGTTGGGGGTTGGACGAGGCGCTAACAACTCCTCATTGTAGGTAAGTAACATGTCACGAATGTGTTTTCAGTGCCTTGGACATGGACTGATCCGTTTGGATCTGGCTAAGGACAGGGACAAGTGGTGGGCTCTTGTGAACGCGGTAATGAACGTTCAGTTTTCATAAAATAAGTTATTTATTGATTAGCTGAGGAATTGTTAACTTCTCAAGAAGGACTGAGTTCCACGGAATCAGACCAGCGATACCTGTCGGTTGCAGGAACGGCTAAGCGCAACAAGGGACTTCGACTTTGCTTTGCGCAAGTCGACATACCTTGGTCAACATTTTTTTGTTTTTTAGGATACAGAGTTCATTAATATTACAGTAGGGGATCATTTGCAGAGACCGCTGTGCTTCAAACCATTCTGATTTAGGTGACGGTGCACAATTAGCCTACTGCATTTTGTTCAGTCAACTGGCTCTGCGAGGGCTCGCTGTAAATTCCACTTGCTTGCCCCAGGCCAATGTGCACCTTGAACACGCCAGCCGATACTGGGTTAGTAAGTCACAGAAGCGTTTGATGGGGTCATTACTCTCTGTAAAACCGAACGTCTCATAGTCATTTGACCGTCTTAAAGCAAATTTTCTTCGTTTGTTTTATCCGTACAGTGCCAATGTATTTAGTTACAGCCATTATAGGCGCGTTAGCAAAACTGAGAAAAAAAGCGATCTATTAGGCATGGCAGAAATTATCCAAAAGATACAACAGAATACAATTTATTTAAATCTGTCAACTGCTCAACATGTTTCGGGTGGTATTCCACCCATCATCAGGGGCTCATAAGCCTGTATCTACAGTATCTGGCATTAATGAGACCTGTACTGCTACCTGTCGTGAT
>Ga0123354_10003795_pt1 | contig 21075 bp, 11 predicted proteins | sample TergutLab28metaG_2_FD_97872 | JGI IMG/M metagenome (GOLD analysis project Ga0123354, IMG submission 97872) | Labiotermes labralis P4 segment gut microbial communities from Petit-Saut dam, French Guiana - Lab288 P4 | ecosystem: Host-associated > Arthropoda: Insects > Digestive system > Gut ... | reverse complement strand
CCCCCACACACACACACACACACGAGTGATGACAGTCATGTGAACACTAAATATATCCTAAACACGAAAACTATTTCGGTTACTGTGCACAGCTTGGTTTTTCTCAAACACAACGTTCCGGAAAGTGGAATACATCTTCAAAACAGACCCAACTGAATAAGAAATTTTCTTCCTTCACACCTTATAACAGAAAAGAATACAACTGCAAGTCCGAGAAAACACATGGCTATTTACAGGGCCAAAACAACAATATCTTGTATTGTAAAATACCTTCTTCACACACACTTGAACTTGGCTGAAAATAAACTGTACCGTAATTCGCATGTTTTTGATAAAATAAATAGATTTTGTGAGACCAAACTCGTTCAAAAGGATTCACACAGCAAAGTAATACTATTTTCGTCGAAATGTGAACTTATATTTCACTATCCTGTTTTAATATAAGGTTAATATGGATACAAAGAGAAGAGAATCATAAAAATTTAGTCCTTTATTCATCAGTGACTGTTAAAATGATATTGTGCTGGCGATGAACACAGTACAAAATGTATTTTATTTGTATTAAGGCGTCCGGGGCCACTTCGTTATTTTAATCCAATCAAACACACATTTGAAAATATTCTTTACGAATTTATCTCTTTATTTGAATCGTCACCAGGAATTAAGGCATGTGAAAGGGTAAAGTCATCCCTACATAGGACTGGACACGACCTTACGGTTCCAGGAGGCAAAGGCTCTCAGAACTTCCTGACAATCGGCACATAAATGTGGCAAGATTTTCAGCCCCACCCACCGGACGTCTTTACCTCCGACAGATATCACTGGTACTCATTTCTGTTAAAGCCGATTCGATTGAAAGGCCATGGTGCTGCCGGAAGGATTAAGTACGCCATCGGGAATCAAAACCGCGAACTTCCGGCTTGTAGTGTACCTCAATTAAAAGTATGTGTAAAATAGACATATTTATTAAAGAATGGTATTGCGCAGTGAGTAAAGTAAAATAAACATGTGCTTGTGTTCCCAGGTAACCGATGAAACTACAGAAATTCTCAAGCATTTCGGATACGTTTTCGAACAGCGTGGATTGGTCTCAGTGAAGGGCAAAGGGCAGCTAATGACATATTACCTCATTGGTAAGGGTGGGACATCGCCGTCGAATCCGAAAGTAACCTTCAACGATGAAGGCGAAAACAAGAGTAACCCTGATTCTAACCCGGGAATACATGAAGATTTCAAGATTAATTTGGAAATAAACGAAGACTGTTCTAACAATTCCGGAAAAAATAACACAACAACACGTACCGTAACAGGAAACATTTCTGGAGGTGACCTGAACTCCACGCAAGACTCTGGAGAGCAAAATATTGGACACACTGCAGGCCTGTCTGACGATTACAAACACCAGCTGTCAAATGAAGACACGTCACCATTGTTATTTAGTTCCACAGCTGTGAATTCTGGGTCGAGTGAAACACATCTACTTGAGAAATCAGATGCAGATGACTGAACACATGTTTCCTTTGACATAAAAGTTTTTCCAGCTGGAATCACGTCAATATAAACAGGGTAAATAAGCTACAGGAATTCTGCACCCAGAACTGTAAAGGGTAACAAGATATCAACAAGAAATCAACTTACAAATGTGAATTACAGGGAATCAAGTTTCATGTTTCCATTAACGACAATCGTGTGGGACCACGTTAATGCTAAGAAACACCTTTGTAATGATTAATATATATTTATGGAGAAAACTTTTGCACGAGGCAAAATAAAATTCAGCAATGGCCTGCTCTGTATAAATGTGGAATAACATTGCACAGCCAAGTAAGGACAGAAAAATGTTTTCTTTATCACGAAAATTACAAGCTACTGCTAATGAAAAGTGAACATACAAGTTCCTTGCTCTATACCGACTGTTCATACAGTGGCAACGTTTGCTGTCGTAACAAGAAATAGGACCGGAATTTTAAACTGTGTATTGTCAACGCGATGTTATCTAAACTGTGGTAGCAGATTCAGTAAACGCATTTCATGTACAGTGGAATACAGAATTCTATGCGCCTAACACTCGTGTTAAGTTCTTAACTCGAAAAATACGAATGTCAATGTAAATGTATTGCAATGTTAAAAGGTATGTGCACATCAACCCTAAGTAATTTAAATACCTACATGTTAGGCCTATAATGTCACTGGAAAACAAATAGCTGACAATTTATGTTTGTGTGGCACAAAAGAATGAATTCCTTCGGCAGTACAGTAATATAGAACTCTTAATGAAATGAGGCCAGGATTTATTTTTTGTGACAGCAATACCAACAAAATGCACACTTGTGTAATAGTTTTATATGCAAAGACCTCCTACATGTTTCGACAGATCACGTGGCAATATTCAGGGAGGTAATAAAAAGGCTAGAACATTAAAATATGATAGAATTATTGAAGTGACGGAATCAATCCACGATATAAAATTAGAGCAATAACAATCATACTTTAAAATACTTAAGCTAAGATGTTGCTATGGATAATAAATTGCATCACACTCTAAATCAGAAATTAAGTAATCTACGATCGTCTACATGTACGAATGCAAGGCGTTATCATCAACATAAACAACGATCAAAGGCACAAAGCATCTAATTTCACGTTCCACCCGAGAGTACAGAATTTAAAGAAGGTACAATTCTCTCGAGAAAAAAGAATGCAATTACGACTCCTGAGATCCCAATTTAACTTCGAAAAACCGACATGTTTATGTCTTAATGACCTTGCCATTGATATGGAAACTGTCACCAGCTGTCTTGATGTCATCATACAGAATACCTTTCGATATTTAACATAAAATAAAATTAAAAACTGCCTAATTCTAGATCTTATCATAATGCTTTACATAAAAGAACGCGGCACACTTGTAGTAACAGCTTACATATTTTGAACTATGATTTCATCAATGTCATTTTATATCTTAATTTGAACTGTCACGTCAATAATTCTATCACCTATTTAATTTTTTTATCCTTTGTATCAAATCTCTGAAGATGGTCACATGAGTGGCCGAAACAAGTAGGAGTTTTTGTATATAAAACTAATTCACTAGTGTGCACTTTCTTCGTATTATTGCTGTATATATGTATATACAATTAATTCACGGAATCTGGATCGTGTAAAGAGGCAAGGATTTATTGCCGATCTTATTTGTTATTATTCATAAAATTAGAATATTCCGATAAAATCCAGTAAAATTTACATTTTGCAGTCATACATTCATTACGTAATGTGACGTCATGTTTTCTGACATGAATGTAAGCAATTTATTTTAATTTGTCTGGTTTGTTACAAAATTTTGCAGAGAATTATAGAAGTTAAACTGTTTCCAGTATTAATTTTTATCCTGTCCTAATTACATTATTAGAAGACTTGCTTTTTATTTTTTGGAACTAGAAATGATTTGAGAAAAAAAACTATATATTTGTGTTTAAGTGTTCGAAGAATGCAATTCATCTGAATTATACACAAAGTGAATTTTGTTCTTCAACAGAAAACAAACTTCGTCTCCTTGTAAAAAACTAATAATTAGTATCGTTACGGAATTTGTCGCTGTTTGTTTGAAGAATCATATGAAACACACAAAAAATGTTCGGTATAAAATGCAGAGAATATTATTAACGTTACACGAGGTAGTGGCTCTAGTTCCTGCCGAACTGTTAGTTCATTAATCTGGAACTCAGAAAACCCTCAGCAATTTCGAGGAAGAATAGACTCAACATATTATTAATTTATTTATTCATTCACAGCTGAAATTTCTAACAGATAATGTCTTCAAAGTTATGTATATTTCTCTATAGTGGGAATCAGTGGCCACGTAAAAGTGATAACTAAGTTTCCTAAGTTCTTAGCTTCGACGTCTGTGCCCTGTAAAGAAATTCAGTAACAAAATATCTTTAGGTTCTGAAGTTATACAGTGTTGCAGTTTAGCTGAAATCGATGTACGATGAAGCATTCAAAAGATTAGAAAAGAAGTAAGAGTTTAGTCTGTGTTCAGTACGTAACTGAGTGTATAATTGGACCTAGCCCTTTGGCCGCAGGGACGTTCCGAATAGAATTTGATGTTTTCTGACTGCAATCCATACAACTCTGCTGTATATCGTGAACACAGTTGATAATATATAAATAATGTCGGTCGGCATAATGAATGTATTGTATATAATTGTACTACTGGTAGAACGTGAGTGTGTCTACAACTCTTCTCTAAATTTCTGGTATGGCTGTGGTGTGAGTGTCACTCTGAATATACTTGTATCCTACCTCGAGCAAATGATATATAAAATGAAATATGCGAAGGAGAGGTTTCAGGTCATTTATTTAAAAGGCAGTGTCAAAAAGCTTGCATCAAATTTTGTGAACTCTACAAAAAGTAAATTTACATCGTTTGACTCCCTCGAAACAAAAGGAAAATTATGAAATTAGAAAGGAAAATTATGAAATTAGAAAGGAAAATTATGAAATTAGAAAGGAAAATTATGAAATTAGAAAGGAAAATTATGAAATTAGAAAGGAAAATTATGAAATTAGAACAAGGTACGAAACGAATAATTCACATCAGTATATGTGTTATTACTGCGTATCATTTATTAATAATGTGGACTGCAATAAGGACAGTCAGTTTCCAGTCGAGAAGCTATGTTGAATGTGATAAACACTTATAAAAATTGTGCGTGTAAATATATTTATAACATACAGAAATAAAGCTGTAATTTGGAGTTAAGTGAAACCTTGGAAGCCAAGTAATTAGTGCAATATTTTTTGCTGCCCACACAGACTTCATTACTTGTACTAGGTTTCGTAACACCAATTAGGGGTTTTGACGTTTTGCTGACCGTGCATCTCAGTATATTTATCTCAGTATTTAACCAACTTGATGCACAAAATTTTTGTTTTTCAATAAGTTTATTTCATGCCTCTACATGTTTCGAGCACATGTGCTCATCATCAGGAGGTCAAAATTACATTACACAGCCTCCGGTACCATCACAGCTATAGGTGGCAATACCAGAGGTTGTGTAATGCAATTTTGACCTGATGATGAGCACATGTGCTCGAAACGTGTACAGGCATTAAATAAACTTATTGAAAAACAAAACTTTTGTGCATCAAGTTGGTTAATTACTGAGATAAAACCAATTAGGGGTGTCCAATATTTAAAATAAAATTAATTTTTACGGATTTATTTGTAAATATCGTTAATACTATGATTTTTGCGTGAAAACCTCTTCTTCGCAAGCCTTAACCAATATGAACGGGCGTGGACATCATATGTATTGTTATTTCATGCAATTTACTATTTCGGGCACACCGAACAGAGATTTCTTTAACAATTCTCTTATCAGACAGTTATAAATAAATCTTCAAGTACAAAGAGTTGTTAAGACACAACCCGGAAACTCGTAAGGCAAATTAAATTATAAAACACAATAAAATTTTAATATCAAGAAAATTCGTGAATAGAAATTATTCCGTAATACCGGGTCCTGAAATTACTGTTATAAACCATTCAATATTAAATTTAAATAAATGACTCACGTGTGTGAAACTTTACTTTCTGTTCGACATTTGTCCACGCCTCAAATTCAGCGCAGCCTATTATAGTAAAAAATGTACCAGTAAAAAGTATTGTGCTTGAGATAACGTAACATAAGAAGTTAAATGACTGAAAAATTATATTCTTTCTCATTCCTTTGCAATAAGGCCAGCGATTTATGCAGAGGAATTTGAATAGAAGAGGTGAAACTCAATCAAGATCTGGGTAATCCGCAAATGTTTTGACAAAGGGCAGTTGAAGGAAAGTTATAATTTCAATTAGAGCAAAATATTGTTTAATAAAATAATACAATTATTTAAGTAACTCTTAAGTTCACATCTATTCGAGTACACAACACACTTTCTTTTTTACAGATTGTTTTGTAAGTTCTGAAAGTGTGCTGCAGCACAAAACAGTACCTTCAAATATCAGTCTCTACTCGGACAGTGACAAGACATTAATTTTATTGGGCGATTGATATATTTTTACATCGCATGCTTGCAACTATAATTCGCAACTTTAAAATTCCTTCCTTACTTACTTACTTACTTACTTACTTACTCCATGGTGCAGAGTCCTTCTTGAGAAGCTAACTGGTTTGCAGCTAGTCAAGAAATTTCCTGCATTTCACGGAACCCGAAGGTTCATTACCGCACTCAAAAGCGTCCGCCACCCGTCCCTATCCCGGGCCAGTCCAATCCAATCCATATACCCACATCCCACCTCCTGCAGATCCATCCTAATGTTACCCATCCACCTACGCCTAGGTCTCCCCAGTGGTCTCTTTCCCTCCGGTTTCCCCACCAAGACGCTATACACCCCCCTCCCCTCACCCATACGCGCCACATGCTCAGCCCATCTCATTCTTCTCGATTTTATCACCCGCACAATATTGAGTCTTTAAAATTCCTTACACACATTAAATCCTCTCCCCTGGTACCTCTCATACAATACTTTCAACAACACTGAGTTCTTTTCTGAATAAACATATCTAGATGCTGTCGCCCAAGTTCTCAGATTTATTTCTCCATAGTATGAGCAATGGTTGTTGTGTTTACACAACTTGTGTGAATTTCTAAGAGTCAAGCTCTCCCTCTATTGACTGGTACTTGAAGGGACGAAATTATTATAGAGGATGATTCATGACTTCGTGTCTTAATTTCAGAATCTTATTCCCGGCATCATTCTTGCTTAGAAATGTCACATACATATCCGATTTTAAAGTGGTGCCAAATTTCCCTTACATGAATTTGAAAACCAAATGAAGCAATGAAGTATTCCATAAAATTTTAACGCTGGATTTACAAAGTATATTCAAAAACACCTTTATTAATCATTCAGTCACGTCTGTGAATCAAGTTCATAGTTCACATCTGTGAAGTAGGACTGTCCTGTACCTGGGTTGCATTATCAAAAATTCCACAAAATAATGCATCACTTATTTCAACGTTGGTTTAAGGCATTTTTTCACTTATCCCCAAGGACAGAAGTCTTAAGAGATTTAGATCTGGATATGTCGTGGCCCAACGCTATGGACCACTACGACCAGTCCATCGACCAGGAAAGCGATGACTGAGATACATTCTTACTGCGTAGTTAAAACTCGGTGGCACTCTGTCATGTTGCAGGTACGAATACAATCGATTTAACAAAAGCACTGTTTCTGACAGGCGTGTTAGTTCACTCATGCGCACTCAAACGGGCACTGATGTTAACATCCACGGTTTCGTAACCTTGTTCTTAAGATACTTCCGAATGGACATGTAAGTAGGAATAAGATGATGAAGTACAGACATTAAAACATGAACCAACCTGTACGTACATAATCGAGTGAAAATTTGGTCCTAAATATGAATTAAACTACAGTAAACTGCTGAACAAGAAGCAAGTACACCATATGTCAAAAAGCAAGTACATCATATGTCAGAACTTTTACTCGATTAACGATAAACACACTTAAATTTAACAGTAATTTATAATTACTGTAATAATAGTAATTTTGTTCAGCTAGAACTGTGATAATGTTAACAATGTTGTTTTAAGAGAGGCACTGAAATTCATTGGTGGTTCAAGATATGATGCAAAAACCTACACACATCATATGAGTAATTTATAATTTCCTATGTTATATATTAAAGACACAATAATTTTGCGAAGACATTGTGGTGGTTTATGTGTTAGAACCCTGACATAATACTCGTTATACATTATTCATACTATTTATATTCAAAATATCAATGTGCAATATTTCATTTAATATGCGGACCAAGTCCAGTAAACTGGTTGAGTGATACAGATCCTGCTTGTATGGCCACTGATTTAGCCATGAGTTTAAAAAAATAACAAGACAGGAAATGTCCACAGACAAAAACACTTTTGGCGCCCTCGCATAACCACTCTTGTCACACAAACGCAAAAATAAATTCACAGCAGCAACGGAAGAGTCAGCGCTTTCACTCTCAACCACGCGGAGTAAAAGCGAGTATTCGAAAACGATATTTTCGAAGGGGAATTTTTTAAAAGGTATTTATCAGTCATTCATCGGGAATTTATAGATTTGTTATAACGAAGTAATTCCCTACAATAATGCCGTTAAAAACAAAAAAAAATGTACATGGAGCCCTGTTTATTGTCAATATAAAAACCCAGTTTTCACTAGAATCTTTTTGTCTAAGAAGTGGAACACTGTTCACTTTAAAGCAAACAACAAACGTCAATAGCATATTGAAAAGAAATTAAAACTTGCTTAAGATTTACGAAAACGTGTAGGTAATTCCGGCTAGAATGTCACAGCTTATGACTGGAGCTAAACTACTGGAATTAAAATAACAGGTCCTCAAAATTTAATCGTTAACGAACGATCGAACGTAAACACTCTCCAAGAATTTAAAAAAAAAAAATTGAAATAAAATACAACGGTTTTTGTAGTTTTCTTACGCAAGGAAATTGGTGAAGAAGATTTGTACGGTTAGGTTAGGTTAGGTTAGGTTATCCCATGCACAAATGCCTTAACACAAGAATAGAATGTAAAGCAAACCGTTGATAAGACAGGCGATGTATTTATAACGTTACGTTGTGATTTCTTCAAGTAACAATTGTTGCCATGGAACGCAACTGTGTTTTCTCTGTTTACTCTTGTTGACCTACATGCAACTGTCAGCAATATAAACCCACTGAGTGTTAACAAAGAAACACAAAAAAATTGGTTCCCTCTGCACTGGTGTTGAGCAACAAAATGCTTCGTATTGCTGTCAAGAAAAAGAACGCACTGATGTCAACATTCTTAAATGTACTGCCGTCAACAATAAGAACGTACTGCTGTCAAGAATAAGAACGTGCTGTTGTCAAGAAAAACAACGGACTGCAGTCAACAATAAGAAGTACTGCTCTCAACAATAAAACGTACTACTATCAACAATAAGAAGTACTGCTGTCAACAATAAGAACTACTGCTGTCAAGAATAAGAACGTGCTGTTGTCACGAATAAGATCGTGCTGTTGTCAAGAAAAACAACGTATTGCTGTCAACAATAAGAAGTATTGCTCTCAACAATAAAACTTACTGCTGTCAACAATAAGATGTACTGCTGTCAACAATAAGAACGTACTGTTGTCAAGAATAAGATCGTGCTGTTGTCAAAAAAAAAACAACGGACTGCTGTCAACAATAAGAAGTACTGATCTCAACAATAAAACCTATTGCTGTCAACAATAAGAAGTACTGTTCTCAACAATAAGAACTTACGTCTTTATGCCTAGTGCCAGACATTGTTGTGGTATTGTAGCTAGATTACGAGTTTGTGGGCAGATTTTCTTGAAAGTGTCCAATATAAAATTCCACGAAAATCCTCCCTTTGACAGCTGCGCTGATACATGCAGACGGACAGACGTACGTAAGAACGAAGAGCTAAATCTATCCTCACATCCTTGCTCATGTAAATATAGTGTTCGGATGATAGGTATCCAAAATTAACAATTTATATCTCAGAACTGCATTTAGATAGCTATAGCTACAAATGCATACCAGCAGCACACGTAAGAGTGCATTACATGATTTGACTTCAATTAAATTGTCTTTCTTTTTGTGGGCACTGAAAGTTTAATTAGATACTCTAACGCTCATACGAAATAAAGATTCGCCAGTATTTTTAACAATACATTATTCCGTCAATAAAAAAATAATTAAACTACAAAGTAGCTATTACAGAAATGTAACCACGAATTCTCCGGGAACTTGACGCGGATCCCTTAGGATGGGCGAATCCTACTTTGTAAACCACTGCACTTAGCTCTTTGACCACTGGCATCACTTTTGATGACCTGAAATTTTCTTCTTGGACGTGACAGAAGAAAAGTACCTGAACGGATACTGTGCAGTACTGTTCACAGACTATTCAATGTTTGAGAGTCTGCGCAATAAAAATCAAACTTCATTCGATTGACACAATATATTTTCCGACCCTTCACCGTTAATAATATTATGCAATGTTAATATTTTCATACTATTCTTTCCCGTCTAGGGGCATATTTAGGCTGCGTTATAGCCCACACACACACACAACTCACAAACACACACACACACATACATATATATATATATATATACATATATGGACCTCTTCTGTGTGAAGGTATGCTGCCAATCGTCCTTAGAATTCTTAATGTAGAATTTGTAATGTACAGCGAAATATCCGTTATTAATAAGCCTATTATGTACACAGTCTACTATATTTAATTACGAGGAGAAATTTAGGTATTAGCCATGAGTGTTATACTTCAATGTAGAAACTATGCAAAGTCTACTTCAGGACTTTTAAAGATATGTGATGGAAACGTTTTTCAGGGTGTAGTTATTAAAACAAAATGCGACGAAAAGTCTATTTCTATGCCTTGCATAAATTACAAACTCGTTTCCCTATTACTGTTTATTCACAAGTTTACATTACGATATAAGTTAGTTGTGAAATAAGTGTAACCGAGCAACGAACTATCTTAATCCACCAGTGTGAAGTACACATAAGGGGCCACTTATTTGCAGAACCACCCGACAAATTCTGTGTAATACATTCCATGTTCCGCCACCAGGTGTAGTTACGGGCTTCGTATTGCTAATAGTGACATCTGCGCGCAGCAGAGCGGATATTACAACTGCACCTTCTTTAGAACTTCAGTCAATTGTCGTAGACGAGTCCTTGGTTCTATATCGCTAAAGCTTAATTAATATATTTGTGGTAAAATAACGTGAAGTTGCACATCTCTGTACTCTGAAGTCCTTAAATTTAAAAAAAATAACATCAAGTATTGTAATTGAAATTACTTACCATGCACAGCCACTGCAGAAGTTTGTCGATGGATTGTCACTAATCGCACAGACACAAGCACTTAACCACGAGATTACGGAAAACACTAATTACAAAGAGTAGAACTTGATCCGGATCTGTACCTGAAATAAAAAGTGAACGAAACTTTTACAAACAATTATTACGCTGCTTATACCATGGTCCTTTTGGGGTGCAAACACGATATTTTGCAAACAAATATCCAAATCAGACACGTCGTCATCATTCGAAAGAATTAAAATTGGAAAGATCCGCAAAGCTACAGAATTATACATAAGTAAGCCTAATTCGCTGAAGGTTGGTTCGTTAAAACTGGTGTTTTTGGGAGAACGTGCTCATGGTGGTGGTGATGGTGGTGGTGGCGGTGATAATGATGATTTTGGCGAATACAAAATTTTCGTCCTATTGTTCTACTATAACGAACTGATCTGAAATTTTTGTACGAAATGACATTTACTAGAATAATTATGGACTACGCTAAATTTATGGAAGACATTCTGAACCCACACAAGTAACAAGAAAAAGTAAGTGATGATAAACGTCACAAAAATTTTAACCTGCTTCAGCATTACTTATCTCAGAAGAACGAAATTCATACGAAATTAAATTCGCCAAAAATTAAAATACTAACACTATTACGAAATATTATTTAGCTTAGAAACTCGAACCCTTAGCATCTTAACGTGTTCCATAGATGTAATAAACCAACAAATGCACATGTATAAAATATGCTTTATCCCACATATACTAATTACCAACATGTTTCGATCACTATTTTGCGATCATCATCAGGGTGCTCTACAGGAGTACCAAGAAAACAACAAACTGCCAGACTGTATGTCCTACAAGTGAACTACTCAACGTTGTAATGAATGTCTCAAATTTTCCGTATGGTCACAAAATGTCGCCTAACATTTTGTGACCATATGGAAAAATATGGGACATCTATTACAAGGTTGAGTGGTTCCACTCACACAGTTTGGTAGTTCTATGTATTCTTAGAAGCATGTTGACAGATAATAAAACTTATCTTATACACGTGCATTTGTTGGTTTTACTACATAAGTTTAAAACTTAGCGCCTTGTCTTGATCCCTGTTTTGTCTGGTCTTTAAACATTCAATCCTTGTATGAAGACAGAACAGAAAGAACAACAACTTTAGATAAAATGAAGGGAAACTACTTAGTTCCACGTCTTATTGGTAAGTTCCTTGTCAGAGGCCCTAAAGATCCTGCAAATTGCGTTAAAATTGGTACGTTGAGGCTTGAATATATAATTCAGGTTATTTTAATACATAATAATACCATTCCTTTGTTAGACTTATTAGTTAGGAGCATGCAAGGCTGAATGTGAAACATTACAAGAAAATATCACACCAATTTTGTGTACCTTCTTATTGCAAGCGGAGAATTTAGTGAGCATAATACATTCTTCAAAAGCATTAAAACTCTTGAAGCTGCTATTCTCGTAGGTAATACAATTTCCCCTTCTTGTATCAACGCCCAGATTTACGAGAAGGAAGACACGAAAAATTACTGACATTGCACCTTGAATATTTCTCTTCGCCCTCTGTTCTACGTTTGTCCTCAACTTTGATAATAATCTACCACATTACACACAGTTACATTTCTGAAATCTCTGTGTTGATATACACTTCTCGTCATTACAGAATATGACTTTATTTATAGTTCGCTTGCCTTTGTATTTAACTGCTTTGGATGAAGGTGCGTTGTATTATGTTCCTGTATTTTGCTAACGTTCAAACTACAACGACGCAATGAAAACACTAAATAAACACCAAACAAACACAAGCGATAACATAACGCAATTTTCACTCAATTTTCTGTGCCTTGATACCGTTATAAAACAAAACATGGCGATGCTGGCGGAAGACCGCAGTCACCTGTTGTCACTGATTCGCAGTTGTCTGAACATGGCAGGTGTTCATAAGGCAGTTTACCTATTTCAAGACTGTCACACGATGGAAGGTTTGTTCAATGAATCACCGTGCTGGATAGCGCAAAACATCGCTACATTGATGCATGTAGATTTCCTTCCCTGCTCTCAGAGCACTGTTTGCAAGACACGGGACTTTCGGTGCAATTTTATTTACACGAATGTTCACTGAGCGGCGCTGAGGGCAGTTCAAAGCATACAGCGTTAGTGTAACGATAAAAGAATAATAAACAGGCAAGGATGTGAAATGAAGCTGTTGCGAATTAATTTAATTACTGTCCGAACATTTGTGTAAAAAAAATCAGAAAAACTACAAAAACTCCTTTCAAAATAGTTTGCGTCCCAGCAGCACAATTCGAAGTAGGCAAAATCCAAATAAAATTCAGGCACCATACACTTGAGCCAATTTGTTGGGTTTTATTTCATTATTACACAAAATTCTGTAATATCAAATTAGGGTGTCGGAATATAATTAAATAAATGGGCAAATTTTTCTTAGGATTATGACCTGTGTTACGAAAACTTGTGGAATGATCAGATAACTTCGGCAACAGAAGGAGGTGACTGGTTAGATTCACGTTTCGACCGACTTATCCCCAACGCGGTTTGGAATTGGTGAAGACCAAGGAATTTATAGGTTTGACGTTCTTCCAAACCATTATTTTCAGCCTGTAGTTAGTCTTTTTTCAGGCATAAATAAATAGACAAACACGGAGGTAATTCTGACAAAGATGAAACAAGCAGAAATTTCAGAATTTCTTGTCAAAATTATGCAGTTATTTTAAAAATGCTGTGTTTAAGTGTCTGGATAGTTTTGTTAAATTAAAACACTTACACAATGAGGGTTGTTTGACCGTGCATCTTCCTCATGAAATAAAGAGAAACGCCAACTTAATGCAATTAGGTAATTTTATTGATGTGTTCTTAGCTCGACATGTTTCGGGTACATACGTTCATCATCAGGAGCATTAGATGTTGAGTTGCAGCATACGGTTTTCTGCACCGAGTTTGTGGATGGGTGGTGGTCTTGAGAGCCGCTGCGTGGGTCGTGTGTACGGTGCGGATGGTGCCGTGCACTGCACCATCCGCACCGTACACACGACCTATGCAGCGGTTCTCAAGACCACCACCCATCCATAAACTCGGTGCAGAAAACCATATGCTGCAACTCAACATCTAATGCTCCTGATGATGAACGTATGTACCCGAAACATGTCCGGCTAAGAATACATCAATAAAATTACCTTGTTGCATCAAGTTGGCATTTCACTTTATTACATACACAATCTTCTATTTAAATCTTACGTATTGAGATCACAGGATGTGCGGTAAGCGCCATGATTTAATGCTTCCCCGTCAAATGTCTCTTGTAGGAATTGTTGATACCTGAATGACAATGTTCTGCAGCTTGAAATTAATCTATATACTACCCAAACAGTTTATGCTCCACTAAAAACAAGTCTTTCTCCATCACAGAGAACAACAGATTGATGCAGTTCAGTGAAATAAACAATTATTCCTAAACTTATACGATATGCGTAAGATATATGGGTGTCATTCACTAATTGGTATGAAAGACAGAGAGAAGCTATAAATACAAGAAAATTATGCATTATCTGAAACGTAAAGGAAGCTGCACATGACACCATTTCTAGTGTGGCATTTGATTAGTGTTACACAAGAGTATACATACATATATTGTGTGGAAAAAATAGTTTCTTAAGATTACAGATATCCATGGCTACCGTTTGACTTGGCACGGTTACATGCATTGTATTTTAACCACGCCCTTCGCCATTGTGTATCTTGGATAACTTGCAAGGCGGAAGGGGCAACAGGCTTATGATGGTAACCTGAGTAGGCACGCAGCTGCGTTCAGTAACAACGTACAGCGATACTACACACATATCTATCTGTACAGGTTGTACATTAAAAATATACGGTATAATTTATTTCACAGAGACTAAAATATTAAATTGAAATAAATGCTATACAAAGTAAGGGCTAAAGAATCACATAACAGGAATATAAACAAGAAGAATAAGATAGGCTGGGCATGTAGTAAGTATAGGGGGAGAAGTGCACACACGGTTTTGGTTCGGAAACCTGAGGTGAAGTGACCATTTGGAAGATCTAGACATAGATGGGTGCAGTGGGATGCAGGGCCTGGAATGGGATTTATCTGGCTGATGATATGGACAGGTGGCTAGCTCTTGTGAATCCGGCAATGAACCTTCATCTTCCGCATTTAGTTAGTTAGTTAGTTAGTCAGTTTGTACGACGTTATAATGGCGTAATTTTTATTACGAGTATAATATTCAATTTCTGGCTAAACACGATATACATATATATATATATATAAATTACCAAATCTTTGTTTTCCTGGGCGTTCTGATACGTATATATTAAGACTGTAATTTTCTTAACGCTAAAACATTGGATATTCTTCCATTTATTGTATTAAATACGATTTTCCTGGTGATACCCTTTGGACTGGAACAAGCGGAAAATGGGAAAATGTTCATGAAGATACATTAAGGACAGATGACTGTGTTCTGTGATACTAAAATATTCATTGTAGTTTAAAAGATAGGGCACGGTTTTACTGCATACGTTTAAGATGGACACGCCACAGTCAGGATGAAGTGGCCAGGTACGTAGTGTAAGGCCATACTATGAGCCGTGTAGTGTTCACCTTCACTTTCCGGCCCACTTCGACTGCATGCATGCGGCCAATTTGACTTCCGTCATCCCTCAGTGTTGTTACCGTTCCTTTAAGCCTACTACGTCAAACTCGGAACAAGCTAACTCTCCTGGCGCTACGCAACGTACATTTTGTCCGCGTATGAGGCGAGATATTATTCGTTCTGTACGTCGTATAACCAAGCAACTGTCCGCTTCATTTCACACGCAACAACTTGCGGGCTAGTAGACCTATTTATAGTGCTCAATATATTCAGAAGACCTGTTCTCAAATTTATTCACGACCCCAAAATAAAAAAAAAAACACATTTGCTTTGCAACCCAAATAGTACCAGTACCAGTACCTAATTACCATCCTAGTGAAAGCCACAGATTTAACGCACACGATAATACGTAAATAAAATTAGCTAAGGTTTAGACGTACTTTGTATCGAGAAAGCTTATGCTCTGCATATGCGTACTTAAGACTGTTTCAGTCATCCAGTTCTTTCGATGCTTTTATCCTTTACGGCCCATCGGCAGGCTGTTGCTAACCAAATTTTCGTCACGACACCGGGTCTAAAAATCCCTGTTTTAAAGCATCGTGTGTACAGTATGTTCCACAAAATGTTTTTGGAAACGTGAGCCGTGTTGAATGGTAAATAGTTGCCGGATTTTCGGAAGATTCAATCTTCAGCATAACCATGGTGTATTCAGAGTTACGTATGAGTCGCAGAATAAATGTCAGTTCATTACCTAAAGAGTAATGACGCGCTGTTTCGCGCAAGAGGAGGCGCAATTTTCCAGTTAGCTAACCACTGACTTCTTAAACATTATTTCCATAAATTTACTTTTCCTGTATAAAGGATACGGGGAATCTCGCTTCGGGAAATGTAGCCAGGATGTGCACATTATAGCTAACCTCGATTTATGGAATTAGGACCGGAGTTATACCTCCACCACCCTATACCTCATTCTTGAGTGTTGTATTAACTGGAGAAAATATTTACATATTAATATAAACTTCGGCCTTCCAATTGGTAAGTACTATACTTTACGACACTGGATAAACATTTGCAAAACAAGCAACTATCAGGAACATCTCTACATCATGGCGACTAAGTAATAATGTCGTAGAATTCGTGAAAGTTACTCCTCAAACTCAATAATATTATATTAACCTAAACCCCTCTTTCCCGTGAAATGTTGGTGAAGGGTTGGTCCCCTGGCTCAAATCATTCTACTTTCACTGATGCAAATAGTTACAATATTGTAAAGCTAGTTTATGAATCAAGCATGCAGGAAGATGGAAGGTTTGCTTCCATTATCATACCTTATTACAGAAGCCCTGTGCGTCCACTGCGACTCTTAGCGAAGACGACAAAATGTCCGACCTGACGGAACCTTATTACGAAAGTTGTATCGTCTGCACTGCCAATGTGTGTTCATGGTTATTCAAATCGTTATAGATACCAACGTGCTTTACTTCTATTCTACGCACACGCCACACTTAACACACACACACACACACACACGACGCACTACACTTTGTCCACAACTGTAGAAGAAGATCGCGCGCTGTCACGGTTGGATGAACAGATGTCACTCGAGTCTCTACACCTGTCATAGGCATGTCTGCGAGGCTTCTGAACCTAGTAAACGTGAATTATAAGCTGCAAATTTTATTACACTGGAAAGCATTCTGGTGTTACCTGCCATCTATTGAAATTCTCCGAAATTACCAGTAAATAACAGTGGATCCCTCTTCAGCATATAAAGCGCAGACAATGGATTTGCTTACGTCACCGGAGCTGTCCGTGCTCTCGACATGTGTACAGTAGTAAGACTACAATTTTGCCTGTTGTTTTGTATGGGTGTGAAACTTGGTCGCTCACATTGAGTGAGGAATGTACGCTGAGGGTGTCTGAGAAAAGGGTGTTGAGGAGATTATTTGGGTTTGAGAGGGACGAGGTAGCAGAGGAGTGGAGAAAACTACATAATGAGGAGCTTGATTATCTGTACCCCTTACCCAATATTGTTCGGGTGATAAAATCGAGAATGAGATGGGCGAGGCATGTAGCATGTATGGGGAGAAGAGAGGCGTATACAGAGTATTGGTGGGGAAGCCTGAGGGTAAGAGATCACTTGGAAGACCCAGGCGTAGATGGGAGGATAATATTTAGATGGATCCTGAGGAAGTGGGATGTGGAGATTATGGACTGGATCGACCTGGCTCAGGATAGAAACAGGTGGAGGCACTTGCGATTGTGGTGATGAACCCTTGGGTTCCACAAAATGTGGGAAATTTCTTGAGTAGCTGAAAACCGGTTAGCTTCTCAAGAAGGACTCTGCTCCACGGAGTAAGTAAGTAAGTAAGTACGTAAGTAAGTAAGTAAGTAAATAAGTAAGTAAGACTATAATTTTGCATTTTTTGTGTTTTGTTGACTGTGCATCTCAATATAATCTTAGCAAGTGACCAACTTAAAGCACAAATTCTTGTTTTATAATAAGTTTATTATATTCATCTACAGGAGGTCAAATTGTATTATACAGCGTCAGGTATCGTCACACTGTGTAGGTGGCCGTCCGGTGCGCACAATTTGACATCCTGATGATGAACACAACAGTGCTCGAAACATATAGAAGAATATAAGAAACTTATTATAAAACAAGAATTTGTACATTAAGTTGGTCAGTTGCTAAGATTATAATTTGTGCAATCACACTGCTACACTTTGTCATGCCATAAGGTGCAGCGAACGGTACGGACTATAACTAATCCCGTAGAACAGAGACATTTTCGGGCAGGTGATAATTGTGCTACACCACACAAAAACTGACGAATGTACACATACATTATTCGAAACACAAACAAGATAAAGGTACTAAATGCTTTATCAGACAGTTAAGACATGATCTTTATTTTACACAACATTAATATACATTACCGCGTTCACATGAACCCCCATGCTTGCCCCAACCATAGGCCAGCTCAATCCAGTCCACGCCCTCCCATCCTATTTCTTTAGAATCCATATTAATAATATATTCTTACCTAAGCCTAAGTCTTACACGTGGTCTCATTCATTCAGGTTTCACCACAAAAGCCCTGAATGAATTATTCTTATTTTCTGCTCCTGATCTTACGAGCAGATAACAAACAGGAATTAAAAAAAAAATCTGGGCCGAACTGTAGCAGTCATTCTCCGAATTTATTCTGTTATAAATTTCTGCATGCACGGAAATTTTATTGATCAGTTTACCTCCAAATAATTTGAAATTTGCAACATTTTAGAAGGTTTTACTCGTATTGCCTGTCTATACATTACGAAATGTCCTGCATTCTGTTTAAGGGACATTAAAAAATAATTGCTTCCCCAGCATGTACATCCACACCAGCCTCCTTACTAGCAAGTAACAAAATTTGTGTATTTTTCCTTCATAGGCCCACAATGTATGTTCCTCCTCCGTAAATTAACATCATCAGCATAGACCTGAAGCTCTTACGTCCCACTTAACTTCAAGCCCACTCCCATTTTGCTGGGGCGGTCTTCGTAATGGCATTTTCTACAGAACAGCTGAAGAGTAATAGCGACAGAGCATTTACACACCTAATGGTACTGCAATATTGACTTCAAAATAAATTTATAAGATTTTAACTTAATACACACACATACACACACTTGCATGAAGGCAAACAGGCAAGCACGCAATAGATCATTATTTTATCTGACAACTGGCTCTAGTCACTTCACGTCGCCTCGTTTAACTCATATAACTCCTATGTTCAACGATCGAAGTATGTGTTTGAAGTGACGCGTGTGTTAGTGGAAGAAAAACACTTCAAGTACCTTCTTTAAACAAGGTGAGTCAAAACCTAACCCTAAATGCAATAATTTGAACTAAAAGGTTTGGATCAAAAACTAAAGGTAAATCAGTCCCATTACAGACCCGAGGTGCTCAGATGGTTCCAGGAAGTTAAGGTTCCCAGATTACATGAAAATGACCCAGAATGGGGGTAAGGTTGTCAGCCTTACGCACCGGCCGTTTTTACCCCCAGGAAATACACCTGGTACTCATTTCTGTTAGAGGCTGAGTCGACTCCAGGGCCATAGTGCGATCCGAAGGATTATGTCAATGAAAAATTCCAATGACACTATCTGGAATCGAACCAGCGACCTTCCGATTTGTAGCACAGCACTGTGCTACCGCGGTCCCCGAGTTAAAGTGTAGGATATGAAAGAAGGGAGTGATTTATTTTATTGCTCTCTCTCTCTCTCTCTCTCTCGGCGTTCATAAACACAGAATTAGGATTGCTGGAAAACTGTCTGACAATTGAACAGCACAACGTCAAGATACAGGCGAAGTATGTCACCCCTACGTAACGTATGGTGTATCGCTGGAGAACTGCTGACAGAGCGCAAGCTGAAGAGAAAAAAAACACATTAGGAGAACAAGCCTTCTGCTACTAAAGAAAAGCTACGAGCATCTGCCAGTCCTGCAGCAACTGTCAGCAGTCACACACAAAGAATAAAATATGGCGACAATATAGTTATCTTTATTTTCAAGGTAATAAAAGTGTTGTGTTATATGCTGTGAACATTTTAAAATTATTTTTATGCAGTAACATGTAAACACATAACAGAACAACTGTTTAAAATGAAAACACAATTACCCTTCTTAATGACACACAAACAACACAGATGCAACTACATACGTAACATTTTCACCAGTGCAATAGATTGCAATTAGTGGCTGGCATTACGTAAGCTCCATCATACTAGCTGAGGCTTCTGAATTCAAAATTCAATTAAAATGTCCCCCAAAAATAACTGATATTAAATTCGGAAGATCCATTGACAATTCAAAGGTACGTTACAATAGGTTTATAACAGCAGTGTGTATTTGTGGCACAGAATGCCTTATGCCAGACTTCTATAAAATTGCGGTCTCTTTTAAGTAAGATGCCGCGGCATAGGCAGTCAAAATGCCACAAATATTGAGTTTGTTTACATATGGCACCACAATAAAAAAAAGAGTTTTGTTGTATGACATGTTGCAGAGGAATGACTATCCTACATTTATGATTCTTCGCATATGCACTAAGCCGGTAGTTAGGTTAGGTATATAATATCACGTGGAAAGAGACAATTCAATTACATAGAACAGAAATATTGTCTCAGAATATGCCTTAGAGGAGAAAGGAAAATAAGAATTGCTGAGACGTCAAAGGCAAAATGTGAGCGTTCCAATTTCTGGTACGGACTCCGCACATCACCTCTTATGCCTTACAGGTCTTTAGGATCGTTCTGATATTACGCCACTGAATATACAACCTGAGAATTTGGAAAGTTCTGCAAAGAGTATGATTGAAAAAGTATAATGGCCTAGAGCAGGGAATCTCAAACCCGACAGCGCTACCAAAAAAAAAAAAAAAAAAAAAAAAAAACACAAAAAACCTATTTGATTGTTATAAACTAAAAAAAAATATTAAAGATTGAAACAATCTAAATGGGGGGTTTT
>Ga0123354_10003794_pt1 | contig 21078 bp, 22 predicted proteins | sample TergutLab28metaG_2_FD_97872 | JGI IMG/M metagenome (GOLD analysis project Ga0123354, IMG submission 97872) | Labiotermes labralis P4 segment gut microbial communities from Petit-Saut dam, French Guiana - Lab288 P4 | ecosystem: Host-associated > Arthropoda: Insects > Digestive system > Gut ... | reverse complement strand
TTCATCACCGATGCGCATCACATGCGGGCCGCCGGGAGGCAGGTTATCCAGCGTGATCAGCCAGTGCCCTGCAGTATCGGGCTGCGCGGTATAGCATTGGCCCAGAAAGCGTACCGTGACGGTTTTATCCGCCGATCCCCACAGATTTACCTTTGTGTTTCGCTGCAGCACCATACCGCTTGATAAGGTATTAGGTAGAAACAGTTTCACGGCTCATGCCTCCTTTATGTTAAATAACATCGTGATGAATAAATTGAAACTGTCAAATCATACAACATTCGATGCCCAAATGGGAAGAATATTAAAATTTTTAAACAGGTGTTGACAGGGTTTGACACCTATGATATATTGTTAGCACTCACTCAAGGTGAGTGCTAACAATCGATAAGGAGTTGATTTTCATGACAGGTTTAGTACCATTCAACCGCAGAGGCATGGTTCCCACGCGCATCGGCGCAGGCTTTGAGGATTTTTACAACATGCTCGATGATTTTTTCACAGACGGAACACCAGCGAACCGCAACTTGTTCAAGGATACATTTAAGGTTGACATCATCGAACAGGACAGGGATTACCTCATCGAGGCAGAGCTTCCGGGTATCCAAAAGAGCGAAATAAGCTTGGATATCCAAGAAGATACGCTTGTGCTTTCCGTCAACCGACAGGAAGAGACGAATACGGAGGGGAAGAGCTATATTCACAGGGAACGACGTTTGGGATCTGTCTGCCGCCGCATCCGGCTGGCCGACGCGAAATTGGAAGATATCAAAGCGAAGCTGGAAAACGGCATCCTAACCGTTACGGTACCCAAGAGTATCAAGGACAACGCGCCGCGTAAAATCGACATCGAGTAAGGGCAACAACCCGTCTTTACTGGGATCCGGAAGAGCATATTAAAAATCCTCCCCTCCGCCGTATGATGGAAACGGCGGAGGGGAGGGCGCGTTTTAACCTTTTTACTTTTTTTCTAACGAAGCAAATTCACCGAAGACGGCCGTGTGCGTAAACGCGGGCGCAGCCCAGTGTACGGCGTTACGGATAACCTGTCCGACCTCTTTTTGCTTGTAAACAGGATTGCTTTCATGACCCGGCTGAAAATAGAAGATGCGGCCGGCGCCGCGTGTAAAACAACAGCCGCTTCGGAAGACCTCACCGCCGGAAAACCAACCGAGAAAAACCACTTCATCCGGTTTGGGAATGTCGAAGAACTCACCGTATGTTTCCTCTTTTGGAATCTCAAAATACGGAGGAAGCCCGGCGCAGATGGGATGTCCGGGGTTGACACACCAAAGGCGTTCATGGTCTTCCGATTCGCGCCAGCGCAAATCACAGGATGTCCCCATCAGCTTCATAAACGGCTTGCTCATATGTCCTGAATGAAGGGCGATGAAACCCATGCCGTTCAAGACGCGGTGGACGACACGTGCCGCCACCTCATCCGGTACCAAGTGATGGTTGATATGCCCCCACCAAATCAACACGTCCGTCGCGTCCAACGCTTCCTGCGTTAACCCGCACTCCGGTTCATCCGGTGTGGCGGTGCGGCATATAATGTGTTCATCGGTGGATAACACTTCCTTGATAGCCTCGTGGATGCCGTTTGGATACGCTTTTTTGCAGGTTTCATCCATGCGTTCTTTATAATACTCGTTCCAACAGGTGACTCGAATCACACGCACGCCTCCTTTAGTATTATAACTCGGGAATCGCTATGGTAATTTCGCGGCCGGCTTGCGCGGATTTTACAATACCGTCGATGATAGCCTGGTTGTACAGAATTTGACCGGACGGCACGGGAGCGGGCCCGCCCGTTAGTACCGCGTCCAGGAAGGAGCGTATCTTGCGGTCGAATAACCCGGGTTCCGGTGTTTCAAGAATAGGTATTTCCACTTCTGTTTGAACGCCCGCTACATCCGTATACAGTTTCATCGGGCCGCCGACCGTACCGTTCCAACAATCGGTGGAGGGGATACGCAGCGCGGCCTTCTTGCCCAAAATAACCGTGTCGCCCGGCGTATCTAAATGCATAGCCCATGAGATACGGAAGTCCACGATGATGCCGCCTTCCAAACGGATAAAGGCGGCGGCAAAGTCGTCAACGCTGAAGCGCGCGGCGTTTTCCGCTGCCGAGTGCTCGGCGTCCGCGTATTGGTAGGCCTCATTTGTTCCGAAGAAAGCGGAGGTCCAACCTGTTACGGATAGCGGCTTCGGGTAACCAATTGCGTTTAAAACCATATCCAGTGAATAACAGCCGATATCGCCCAAAGCGCCGATGCCTGCCGTTTTCTTTTCGATAAAGGTACTGTTGGGAATCCCGCGCCGTCGGCCTCCGCCTGTTTGAATATAATATACCTCACCCAAAGCATCCGATTCCACAATTTTCTTAATCATCTGCATGTTCGTGTCCATGCGCGGTTGGAATCCGATAGATAAAATCTTACCGCTCGCCTTTTCAGCGCGGATGATGTCCACAGCCTCTTCAATGGTAACGCACATCGGCTTTTCTAAAAGAACATGTACGCCCGCGTTCAGCGCGGCGATAGAGCACTCCGCATGGGTAGCGTTATAGGTACATACGGATACCGCGTCCAACCCTTCGGCCGCAAGCATAGCCGTATGATCCTTATAAAAACGAGCGCCTTCTATGCCGTAACGTTCCGCAAAAGCCTCTGCTTTTCCGGGAATCAAGTCCGCCAAAGCGACGATATCCACGTCCGGCATACGCAGATAACTCTCCGCGTGGGATTCGGCTATCCAGCCCGTGCCAATGATGCCAATCTTCACTTTTTTGGAATAAACGCGTTCCTCCCGCCTGGTTGGGGTAAATTGAGATAATACCACGTCGCTCATCTGTCAAACCCGCTTTCTAGTCTTTAAGACCGAGTTTTTTCAATGTTTCTATGCTCATGGCAGCCGCCTCCAGCGGCGTCCGTCCAACGGATTCATCCTGCTCTACAACAAACCATTCCGCGCCCGAGCGGATAGCGGCCGTAAGAATGCTTTCTATATCCTGGCAGCCATGTCCGACGGGACGGAACTCAAACGCGCCGGTATCTTTAGCCGCGGGTTCCGCTTGGCCAATCAGGGCGTAAGGCGGTTTATCACCCATACGGCCTACGTAATCCTTTAAATGTACAACGGGGCATCGGCCGGCATATTTTTCAATATACTCAACAGGGCTAAGGCCCGCGTATTTTACCCAGCAGACATCTATCTCGGTTTGCAGCAGACAAGGCTCGATAGCGTCATATATAAAATCAAGCCCGTACTGACCGCTGATGGTAATAAACTCGAAATCATGGTTATGGTATAGCAGCGTGATTCCCGCTTCACGCGCAAGGTGAGCAAATCGGTGTATTTCCCTGAGCGTACTCGCGAAACCTGCGGACCCGGGCCGGGTTTGTTCATCCAGATAGGGGATGGCGATGTATTGACAGCCGATGCTGCGATGATAGGATAATACGCCAAACATATCCTGCAGAATGAGAAAGAAAGGCACATGGCTGGAAAGCGCTTTAAGGTTATGCTTGTCAAGCATGGCCTTTACATCCTCTGCCGAATGCCCGTAAAAGCCCGCGAACTCCACTCCGTCATATCCCAGCTGTTTTACCTTACGAAGCACCGAATCTAAATCTTGCTGCGCTTCATCCCGCGCGGAATAAATTTGATAGGCGACCGGCCTTTTTTCCAAGGTGCAACACCTCCATATATTGATGCTTTTTTACATTATACCTAAAAGGGCGTGTTCTGTCATGTCTTATTTTCATTTCGCATTTTTATTTCACATTGGCTCGTAAACAGCGGAAAACGGTTATTTAGGTTCCTTGATGATAACAGCGACAAGAACAAGATCATCCTTACCGCTGTTTTGTACGCTATGGCGATGCCCGCTGACAGTGGTCATGACGTCTCCCGCTTGCACTTCCACGCGTTTATCATCATCGGTCACAACGCCTTTACCGCTTAGGAAGTAAAAAACTTCCGCCTCGCCAATGTGCTCATGTTCGCCAACCGAACAGCCTTCCGGAATTGTAAGCTTGGCACATAGGCCGCATGTCTCCGGCAGCAGCAGTTGTTCCAAATGGACAAGCGTTACGGTTCCCTGCCCGCCAAGAAGACCCTCGCAGGATTCCTCCGGCAAACTGATTTTTTTACGTACCATGGTAAAACCTCCTTAAATTATTATCATCGTTACGCGGGTTTTCTGGTGATAAACAAAAGACAGGATAGAAACGTGAGAATAGACGTTTCTATCATATGGCGGCTATCGACTACCGTCACGTTTAAGAAATAAAGCGCGGGGATGCTCAGCATGCCTTCAAATGTCAAGTATTGGTAGACGAGCAGAATGGAGAGGAACGCTGCCGGCAGCCAGAGTATTTTTCGCGGTACATTCTGCTTGCGAGCGCCGTGAGCCAAAGGCAGCAGTGCGCCCATTCCCAAGCCGATAAGCAGTCCGCGCAGAAAACCGCTCGCGAAGCCCAGCGTCGTCGGAATAAGGGAAAACAAAATACAGACAAGCGCGCAGACGACCAGCGGGGTTACCGCAATCATCAATTTCCTAATAAACACGTTATCCCTCCTGAATACAAGCTCGGTCTTCGTCAGACAGAGTACATGCGTCAAGCAAATCAGGTCTGAACCGCATCGTTGCCAGCAGCGCTTCCCGGCGTCGCCAATGAAGGATTTGGGCATGATTACCGTTAATGAGTGTTTCCGGAACGGATACTCCCTCAAAAACGCGCGGGCGTGTATATTGCGGGTATTCCAGCAATCCCGAGGAAAAACTCTCGTCTTCCGTACTCTCCTGACAACCCAGTACGCCGGGAATGAGGCGTGTCAGGCAATCTATCACCACCATGGCAGCCGTTTCCCCGCCGGTTAGGATATAATCGCCTATGGATAACTCCTCATCTGTATATCGATCCAACGCGCGTTGATCCACGCCCTCGTAATGCCCGCACAACAATATCAGGCTATCCTCCGCGGCCAGTTCGCGCGCCTTTTCTTGGGTAAGCGTTTTTCCTCTCGGCCCCAGAAAAATGCGCCGGGCAGACGGATGCCGTTGCATGGCATACCGCATGGCTCCGGCGATAGGCGGAGCCGTCATCAGCATGCCCGATCCGCCGCCAAACGGGTAATCATCCGCGTTTTTATGCTTCATTTGAGAAAAGGCGCGTATATCAATGCATTCGATGTGCAATAGGCCTTTTTGCAAAGCCCGCGCGATCATACTGGTCTCTTTAAAACTAGTAAAGACATGAGGAAACAGTGTGAGCACATCAATCTGCAAAAACCGCGACCTCCCCAAGCTTTTCGGCGTTGACCGATATTCTACCCAAGGCTGTGTCTACACTTATAAAAACGCTTTTGAGCGCGGGCGCCATAAAGGTTCCTGTATCAGTGGAAAAAACATAGATATCAACGGGGTTACGAGACAGAATATCGGTCAGAATGCCAACCCGTGTGTTTGTTTCATCAAACGCCTCGCAGCCTATCATATCGCATATAAAATCCTCATCGGGGCCAAGCGCCACCGCGCGGGTACGATCAACAAATAATTGAACCCCTCGGTAAGCCTCGGCAGTGTCAACCGAATGCGAAGCGCCTAATAGGGCGTATACCATGGATCCCGATAAGCGCAGTAAGCGGAAAGGCTCGCAGACCATGCCATCCGCTCGGGAAACATAAACCGTGTCCAGCAAGCGAAACCTTTCAGGGTCTCCCGTGTAAGGGCGAATCTTTACAGCGCCTTTTATGCCGCTTGGCTTTAAGACCTCGCCGATGAGGATATATTCGGAGAGCATCTTATTTAATTTCCACAAATACGGGTTTCCCTTGTCCCAATGTTGCGGCTTTAATCACCGTGCGGATAGCCTTTGCGATACGGCCCTGTTTACCTATCACTTTACCCATATCTTCTTGATCTACATTCAACTCAAGTATTACCGCTTCAGGCCCTTCCGTTTCCTGTACATGAACCGCGTCGGGGTTATCCACCAGCGTTTTGGCTATGAACATGAGCAATTCTTTCATTGTCTACTCCTTCAAGCGGCTGTTCGTTCAGCCTTCAATGACGCCGGTCTTTTTAAGCAGAATACGTACGGTATCCGTAGGTTGTGCGCCTTTTCGAATCCATTCTTTAGCCTTATCTCCATCGATTTTTACCTCCGCGGGTGACAGCATGGGGTTATAGTATCCGATTTCCTCGATGAAGCGGCCGTCTCGCGGGCTGCGTGTATCGGCGACGACGACACGGTAAAAAGGTGACTTTTTCATTCCCATTCTCTTAAGACGGATTTTGACTGACATGAGGTTTCCTCCCTTAGATTTTTTGTGTTTATTGAAATCATGGGTATGATTTACAATCTTGCCTTATAAGAAGGGCATTCGCGCCCTTCCTTGTTTTCCGGGCGACCGCATTTTTTGCATCATTTGTCGTGCCTGATCAAACTGACGTATGAGAGCGTTGATATCCTGAACCGTCGTTCCGGACCCGGAGGCGATGCGCTTCCTGCGTGATGCGTTAAGTAAGTTGGGGTTTGCGCGTTCCGCGCGTGTCATGGAACGGATGATTGCCTCCGGCTTCTTAAGGGCATTTTCATCTATTTCTACATCCTTCAGCTTCGTGCCTACACCGGGAAGCATGGATAAAACAGATTGAAGCGAACCCATTTTTTTCATTTGCTGCAGTTGTTCTAAAAAGTCATCCAGGCTCAAGTCACGCGTTTTAACTTTACGGGTCAATTTTTCCGCCTGATCTATGTCAAAAGCTTCCTGCGCTTTTTCAATGAGCGTCATCACATCGCCCATTCCCAGAATGCGGCTTGCCATACGGTCCGGATGGAAGGGCTCCAAATCCGATACCCGTTCGCCGATACCCGAGAATTTTATCGGCTTACCGGTGACCTCTCGAATGGAAAGTGCGGCGCCTCCGCGGGTATCGCCGTCCAATTTTGTAAGGATGACTCCGTTTAAGGACAATGCCTCATCAAACGCGCTCGCGGCGTTTACCGCGTCCTGCCCGGTCATCGCGTCCACAACAAGCAAGACTTCCTGAGGCGACGCGGTTTTTTTAACGCGCCTCAGTTCCTCCATTAACTCCGTGTCGATGTGAAGGCGGCCTGCCGTATCCAGTATGAGCGTGTCGCGGCCATAATACCGGGCCGAATCGATGGCTTCCCGCGCCGTAACGGCGGGGTCTTGCGTGCCTCGTTCAAATACCGGGCATTTTACCTGATCTCCCAAAACCTGAAGCTGCTTGATAGCCGCGGGACGGTATATGTCCAAAGCCGCTAACATGGGCTTTTTTCCTTGACTAACAAGATATAACGCCAGTTTCGCCGCCATGGTTGTCTTTCCGGACCCCTGTAGGCCGCAGAGCATAAAAACAGTCGGAACGCTTGAGGACCATGTGAGGCGCGTATGCTGCCCTCCCATGACTTGAGTTAGTTCCTCGCTGACGATTTTTATAACTTGCTGGCCGGCGGTAAGGCTTTCCAGAATGGATTGACCGGTACAGCGCTCTTGAACGCGGGTGCAGAAGTTCTTGGCGACCTTATAATGCACATCCGCTTCAAGCAGCGCCATGCGTACCTCGCGCAGGGCATCTTTGACGTTCTGCTCCGTAAGCCTGCCTCTGCCGGTAAGCTTACGAAGGGAGTTTTGCAATTTTTCGGATAATCCTTCAAACGCCATAAGTATCCTCACTGTCGCGTGCCATTTTATTAATCAGCTTGCTTGCTTCTCCGACATGCCCGGATTGAAGGAGCACCGATACCTCTAACACATCTCTTCGTATCTTGGTAAACATACCGGAGTGGCCCAGCTTTGATTCCATCGCGCGCAACTGTGAGCGGGCCTTTACCAGCGCCTCGTGTACGGCTTGCCGTGAGATGCTCATATGATTTGCAATCTCCGAAAGAGACCAATCTTCTTCTAAGTAAAGATGTGCGATATCACGGCGGATTCCCGTTAAAAGCTGTCCGTAGCAAGCTAAAAGCTGAGCGTCGTTTACTCTTTTTTCCAGGATACCCGTTGTCATCGCATGAGTCCCCAATCTGTCAAGCATTTATGCTTGACAGCATTATTATAAGCAATACGTTCCGTTTGTCAAGCGCACGCACGGACATATTGGTTAATTTTAACCAATTCAAACCTAAAGGAGCCTAAAGAGCTTTATTGATGTGCCGTCTAGCGAAGATAAGCCTGCCCGTAAATAAACTGATGCAGGGACTCCAAATTGAGCCGCTTATTCCTGTCGCTCATAAATATAACCGACATACCATCGATGTTTTGATAAGTAAAGCCTTTGTCCATGGGTATGCGAAACTGGGAAAACAGCGTCTCTCCATGGGACGCACGAGTCAAAAGGCCGGAGGATAGGGCGGCATAGCCTAACTCAAAAAGCATCGCGGGTGGTATGTTGGTGTAGATGTACGGGAGTGCCGTCTCCATCAGGCTGACCATCCCGTCCAGAGTAAGACCATTATGCAGTACATGATTTAACACCACTTCCATTAATTTCCGTTGGCGTTCTGTTCGTGCCATATCATTATCGATACCGCGGATTCGCGCGAATGTGACCGCCTGCATACCGTCCAAATGATGCATGCCCGCTCTGCCTTCCACAGGTGACCGTTTCACTTTATCCATTGGTTCTTTACGTAGTTCATAATTGATACGATTGGCTTCCGCCTTGGTTAGTTCTATATCGATACCGCCCAAAGAATCGATGATTGCGGCGAGGCCGAAGATATTTACGGTAACAAAGTGTTCGATGTTCATATCAAAATTACGGTTCACCGTGCGCATTGCCAGCTTCGGCCCTGCATCCGCCACGTTGTTTTTTTCACCGGCAATTGCACCGAAACGGAAAGCTGTATTGATGCGGTTCCCCTGCGTGTAGCCGGGTAAGGAGACATAGGTATCCCGCAGTATGGAGGTAAGCTTAATGGATCCGTCCGTTTTGTTAAACGACAGTATCATCACCACATCCGATAAACCGTTATTCAATACATCCTTGCGCGAATCCAGGCCCAGCAGAAGGATATTGACGGTGTCCGTTGGCAGTTTATCGTTGGTTTCCAATTCACTCGGATCGATATCCACCGATGCGTCAGGCAGCCTGTCTAAATGCAGCAGAGCCTGTTCCTCGTCATCCATACTGTTCCACGCCGTTTCCTCAGCCTCCCATTGATCCCATTGCTCCCTGCTTTCGTCATCGAGTGACGCATAAATGATATCTTTAAGCGAGAATTCTTCTTCCTCTGCCAAGGTGAAAGACGCTGCCAGCGCCAGTATGACAATGATGCACCAGATACGTTTAAATAGTGTCATGTTATATCCTCCGGTTTAATTAAAATGATGCGGTGTGCCGCTAGTTGATTCGCCTGTTCAGTATCATTCTGGTTAGATTGCCGTTGTTAAAAAAGGCGGAAAGCATGGATTCATCAAATAACGTGCGAACTGTTTCTATGGGTGTTATCGTTAAAATGAGCGGGACGACTATAAACGCCGCATAACATAAAACAACACCGCGCAGCAAGCCAAATACACCGCCGAACAACCAATCGAGCTGTTTGAGCAATGGAAAGTTGAAGACAGCGCGCAGAAGATTAATGAGTATGGACAACACGATATATAAAACTAAGAAGCATACAAGGAAAGATAGGACATTGATAGAAAAAGTGAGAATCGTATGGTTTACATAATCGGAAACGGTTTGGATACCCGATGCGGAGAAAACACCGTTTTCCAAATTAAAGCGCAGCAGTTCGCTTAAGGGCAGCGGAAGATTCACGTTTTCTAAAACTTTAGATAACCCCTCGCTCGTCATGGAAGCCACGTTTTGCATGGCCAACTCCAGATTGCCGATACGTGATGAAGCGTCCGTATAGTGGATTAGATTCATGATGATGGATTGATCGGCTTGAATACCGTTGGCCAAGACAGGATATAAGAAAAACGATCCCACCAATGACAAAAGGCATGCGCCCATCGAAAGAAGCGACTGGATAAAACCCCTGTAGAATCCTAACAGAACGCTCAAGGCGATAATGGCAATGGCGGCAATATCCACGATGTTCACAAAAGACTTCCCCTTTCCCGTATCACGCGCCCGGCAGCGTCACCGCGTAAACCTCATCTCCGCAGGCAATCAAGATGCGGCCTCCCTCCAGGGAGCCTATAACCTGAGTGACTTGCCGGCCTCGAACCGGCAGTTCATAAGCTGTAAAACGCTGCGCGTTATACTCGGCGCGATAAATATACTCGGAGGATACCGCGTATATCGTGTTTCCGTAAATGACTGCTCCCGCACAAGCGGTAGGCAGCGTAAAACGACGATCCACTGAGCCGGTCATATACCGCAGTTCTTGAATATGACCACCGCTTGAAGCTTGTGTGGTGGGAACAAACAGCATAGCCACGTCACCTCGGACCGGTACTTCCGCGTCGATGAGGCGCCAGCCATAAACCAACGCCGCTTCCGAAGTGTTTTCGATACCTTGATAATTATAAGAACGGATTTGCCGGGTGGTGACGGCACGCAGTCGGTCATTATCGTACAGCATGCGGTAGGGGGTGGACTCACCCAGCATGGATTCGCCGGTATTCTTTCTTCCCACCTCGAATGTCTTTAGCGTTGTGTTGGCGGCAGTGCCGTATATGTCCAGAAGTGTTACCCACAGGTACTGCCCTTGGTCGCCGTAAAAACCGACGTCTAAAATATATGCGTCCCTGAAAGCGTCCGTTTCGATATCCACCTGTAACCCGTTTAGATCACGAATAATAAGTGTTGAAGCTGTCTCCGGTCCGATCACGGCGGCGGCGTATCTTTTACCGACACGCGCGAATTGAATCATTTCATTTAAGGTATCTTGATAGGTTGAAACGCCTTCATAATTTAAGATATACATTCGCGCGTTCACCCATACGGTAATATTGTGCGCGCCCACCGAGAAGGACGCACCCGCTCCGATGGATTGCGACCACTTTGCAGCGCCCGAATGTGTCAGACAATGTATGGAAACGCCGTCATAATAAACGATGTACTCACCAAACGGCGTCACATTCTGTCCTGTAAAACAGCTCAACCGGGTAGCGGTGGACCCGCGTGACCTGCCCGCGTTTAAAATAAAGGTGAACGCCGCGAAAGCCGTTAACACGACTCCCGCTAAAATCAGCCAATTGCGCAGCGTAACGTTTTTCTTTTTATCATCGTATACGTTGAAGTTGCGTTGTATCATGAAATGAGTAAACTCCTTATCGCGCGTAACCGCGTACCCTGATAGCATGGTTTATTATAACGGTATCGGACAAGGGTTGCAATCCCGCGCCATGCCGTTGCTTAGGCTGTCATCCTATTCGGGAGCAGAAAAACCGCCGTCCCTTTTCCTTTGCTTACTCCACTTTGCGATATCTTTGCCCCAAGCCCTTTTGTCTTTTAAATATCCCGCTTTGTCATCGGCGAATCTGTTTTCGCGTTTCAATGCCAGGTACCCCTCCCAGCGTTCGCTGGATAGTGAGCCATCTGCCAGCGCTGTCAGAACGGCGCATCCCGGCTCTGTGGCATGGCGGCAGTCATTGAAACGGCATTGTGCTATCAGCTCTGTTATATCTTGGTAACCGGTGCCAATCCCTTCTTCAGCGCCGAACAGTCCCAGTTCGCGCATTCCGGGCGTATCAATGACCATCGCGCCGGAAGGCAGCATGAACAGCTGCCGATGGGTTGTCGTGTGACGACCTCGGCTGTCGTCGTCTCTGATGTCTTTGACGGCCATGACAGGCCTCCCCATTAACGCGTTAAGCAGCGACGATTTTCCAACACCGGACATACCTAAAAACACAATGGTCTTGCCGGGCGATAAATACGCGTTCAACGCATCCAAACCCATTCCGGTCTTGGTTGATAGTATATGTACAGGGACATCCGGTGCGGCTTGCTGCGCTTCCAGGAGCGGGGTATTCGTGTCTTCCGTCAAATCTGCTTTGGTAAGCAGAATAACGGGTTGGCCGCCGCTGTTCCGCGCTTGTATGAGGTATCGTATGATTCGTTTGATGTTAAAATCGTGGTTAAGGGATGACATAATAAAAACATGTTCGAAGTTTGCCGCTACAACTTGTTCCAATACCGTTTTAACATAACCCCGCGCATGGCCTGAAAAATCCGATCGGGAAAATTTCGAGCGCCGTTCCAGCAGCTTTACAATGCGGGAATTTCCGCTTTCATTGTATTGCAGCAGCACAAAATCTCCAACGGCGGGAAAATCCTCCCGTACATCGGCGTTGTAGTAGAAAGAACCTTTTAAAACCGCCGTCGTCTCTCCGTATGGGGTGATAACGTTGTATTGTTCTCGCTGAAGCATCGTAACTCTGCCGGGTGTTAAGCTATCTTGGTAAGTTTCGGTATTAAAATATCCGTAATTGGCCAGACATATCATGGTTTGTTCATTCTCCTTCATATCCTCTTTAATAAGCAAAAAGCGCCACGGTGACAAGCGGCTTCATACAGAAGCCGCCGCCTGACGCTAATGAAAAGGGATACGACCTTCATCGTATCCCGCGGACAGCAGTATCCATGGAAGGCACTCATGATTGGCGCGCTAACACTTAATAACGTATCATCATACTATGGACGGATAACCCGCGCGCCCGTATTCGGTTAGTAAAAAACCACCTTATATACTGACATCAAAACAACTCCTTTCAGGATAAACTTTCCGCGGAAACAGCCACAGTGTAAGGTTTACATTTGTTTGTGTCAAGCGAAATAATATTGTTTGCGCATTGACTGTGCTTTATTACCAATAAGCGCGCTTGTAATCATGCTGAAATGTTACGACTCCTTTCAAAGCAAAGTTGACAGTTGCGCGTATGTCACTTTATAATGACAGCCTGTTTTTGTTTTATCAGGAGTGTGAGTTTTAGCATGACACAGTGGACGGCGGCTCGCTTGCGTGGTTTATTTTTAGAGTTCATGCAAGAAAAAGGGCATACCATCATTCCCAGCGCGTCGGTCATCCCGCAGGGGAATGTCAATGTGCTTTTTACCATTGCCGGTATGTATCCCCTCATTCCCTATCTGACAGGCAAGGCGCATCCGTCGGGTACACGGCTGGCTGACGCGCAAAAATGCGTTCGTACAGTGGATATCGAATCGGTTGGGGATGCGAGCCACTTAACTTTTTTTGAGATGCTTGGCAACTGGTCGCTTGGCGATTACTTTAAAAAGGAAGCCATCAATTGGAGTTGGGAATTTTTAACCGGTGACAAATGGCTTGGAATCGATCCGAACCGGCTGGCGTTCTCCGTTTTCCAAGGGGATGAAAACGCGCCACGCGACGAGGAAGCGGCTAACTTGTGGCGGGAAATGGGCGTGACGGAAGATCGCTTATTCTTTCTGCCCAAGCAGTACAACTGGTGGTCAACCGGCGGGCCGGGCCCCTGCGGGCCGGATACCGAAATGTTCTACATCAACACGGATAAAGAACCTTGCGGGCCGGATTGCACACCTGCCTGTGATTGCGGGCGTTATTTGGAAATATGGAATGATGTTTTCATGCAATATAATTTAAGGGAAGACGGTATATTAGAGCCGTTAGCGGCGCAGAATGTCGATACGGGAATGGGGTTGGAACGAACCGCATGCGTGTTAATGGGTAAGCAATCGGTTTATGAAACAGACGCGTTTACCGATATCATCAAGAAAATTGAGTCATTATCCGGCAAGGTATACGGAAGCGATGAGAATACCACGCGTTCTATGCGTATTATTGCCGATCACTTGCGTACCGCCTGTATGATTCTGGGTGATGAACGCGGCGTGACGCCATCCAACACAGATCAAGGGTATATTCTGCGCCGACTTATACGCCGTGCGATACGGCACGGCATGAAGATTGGCCTTCCGGATGTCGCCGCTGTCGCCATTGCCGGTGTGGTTACCGCGCAGTATGAACAGTCTTATCCGGAACTGAAGGCGCGCGAGCGGTTTATTGCCGAGCAGCTGCGGCTGGAGGAAGAGCGTTTTCAACGCACATTAAAAACCGGAATGCGGGAGTTTGAAAAACTATCCGCAAAAATGACGGATGAAAAGGTGATCGACGGCGCCAACGCCTTCCGTTTATTTGATACCTATGGGTTCCCCATAGAGATGACCGTAGAAATGGCGCAGGAAAAAGGTTTGTCAGTTGATACGGAAGGCTTTCAACTGTGTTATGAACGGCATCGAGAGCTAAGCCATTCCGGCGCCGCTCAAAAGTTTAAAGGTGGTTTGGCGGATGCAAGCGAAGCGACCGCCAAGTTGCATACCGCGACGCACTTACTTCATGCGGCGCTGCGTGAGGTGTTAGGTGATGAGGTGGCGCAAAAAGGCTCGAATATCACCGAGGAGCGTCTCCGGTTTGATTTTTCCTTTTCCAGAAAGATGACAGTTGATGAAATCACACATGTCCAGACGCGCGTGAACGAGGCGGTTCAAGCGCGTGTACCCATACTGATAAGTGAAATGTCCGTTCCGCAGGCAAAGGCACTCGGAGCGCTGGGTTTATTTGAAGGAAAATACGGCGACATGGTAAAAGTATATACAATGGGCGGTTTTTCCAAGGAGATTTGCGGCGGTCCCCATGCCGGTAATACCGGTGACCTCGGTCAGTTTATTATACAAAAAGAAGAATCTTCATCCGCGGGTGTGCGTCGTATAAAAGCCGTGTTAAAATAAAAACCATGTTTGAAAGCGCATAGAATCCCTGCCATTTTGACGCCAAGGGATGTTTATATCCCGGCGCATAAAATGACGGGCAGCGCAGTCTGTCGGAAAGAGGGGCTACATGCTATCAATGGCAGATCACCCGGCGGCGCAAATTGAACAGGCGCATATCGAGGAAACGATCGGTACTATCAAAGAAGAGCTGAATAAGCTGGAGGCGGAAATTGGCATTCGCGCGGATGAGGAAAGAATGGTCGCGGTAAGCTTTAGGGGCGATCAATCTCAAGTGCTTTTAAATACCATGCGTGCCAAGCTTCAGGTGTTGCATCAGCTGGCTTTGTCACAAAAGCGGCCGTATTTTTGCAGAATCGATTTCGCGCCGTTGGGAAGGAGCCGGGAAACGTACTACATTGGCCGATGGGGTGTAATGAAGACACCCGCTTATGAAACAGTGGTCGTAGATTGGCGAAGCCCGGTAGCCAATCTCTACTACTCCGGGCAGACGGGGTCTGTTCGATATGAGGCGCCGGATGGCTGCGTGGATGGTGAAATGACGCTTAAACGTGTCATCAATGTGCGTGATGGCCAAATAGAATCGCTTTTCGACTCCGGTATTGTTAGCTATGATGTCTATTTACAATCTGTTTTGGGAGCCGTCACTACCGACAGGCTCAAGGAGATTGTTACCACCATTCAAGCGGAGCAGAACTATGTGATACGGTATCCCTTGCAGAATCATCTCATTGTGCAAGGTGTCGCGGGCAGCGGTAAGACGACTATCGCGCTGCATCGTGTCGCGTGGCTTCTGTATGCCTATCGCGACAAGTTAAGCCCTTGGCAGATGATGATATTAGCGCCTAATCGCTTATTCTTAAATTACATCTCCGCGGTATTACCGGATCTGGGTGTAGAAAACGTCATACAAACGACATTCGAAGGCTTATGTGAACAATGGCTCCGAAAGCAAATGCCGAAGCTGACGCACAGGAATCTCTTGGAAAAAAGGCTTTCAACCGGCATAAGCGCATCAGCCGAGACCGTACAAAAAGGCTCTCTCTGTTTCAAGTCGGCGCTTGAGGAAGGGCTTGCGGTTTTTGAAAAGAGCATTCTGCCCCCCGGAAATGTCGTGTTCGGGCCGCTGACCCTCTTTACATATGATCAAGTACATGACATCTATTATCATCAACTAAGACATTTCCCTCTTAGTGCGCGCGTGCGTGAGTTAATCAAGTATACTAATACGCGTTTAAGGGAGGCCGCCGAAAAAATGGTAAGCGTCATCCAAAAGGCGGCGGAGGAGAAGATGACTGTTCTGCTGAACGGATTGTCAGACGGCCCGGAACGGCGGGATAGGGTAGCCAAGTTGCTGTCCGGCCGTGACGCCCGCATAGCAGAAGTGCAAGAGAGGCGCGAGCATTTTATAAAGGAGTTTGAAAGCCGTTTCCCGGATATGCGTGTCACGAAAGTCTACCGGCGTCTGTTAGAGGTGATGGAGGGGTATCCGGATACATGCGCATATCTGACCAAAGGCACGGTATATGCGGAAGACCTTCCGGCGCTGGTGGTCATCATGAAGAAGCTGTACGGTATCCCTTATCAATCGGTCAGTGCGGTGATGATTGATGAAGCTCAAGACTTGACGCCTTTTCAAGTATTGCTTATCAAGCAAATGGAAAGCCGGCCTTCATTAACGCTTGTAGGTGACATGATGCAGGGGATACAAGAAGGCGGCGGCGCGGAGTCATGGGGCCATATGAACCAAGAAGTCTTTCAAGGCGAGGCTATCTGCCATTATCTATTGCAAAGCTACCGCAGCACAGTAGAAATTACACGCTTTGCCGGTAAAATTGCCGCTGTGTTTCCCGTACGCGACAGGCCGCAAGCCAACCCGATCATTCGCCATGGTGACGCGGTAGTGATAGAAGGCTGCAAGACAGACTCGGCGCGTATAGCGCGCGCCGTCGTTATTGTCAATCAATGGCTTGCCAAAGGCTACCGTTCTATTGCGTTGATAGAAAAAACGGAAAAACAAGCCGCTGTAACATATCGCCGCTTACAGGGCCTTCTTCCTGTACGTCAAGTCACGGGCACGCAGAGTGAGTACCGGGCCGGTGTGATGCTTATATCCGCCTCACAAGTAAAAGGCTTGGAGTTCGACTGCGCGATGGTGTTAAACGCCTCTGCCGAACAGTATCCGTACGACGCCTTTACCGCGAAGCTGCTTTATGTTTTATGTACCCGTCCGCTCCATTGCTTGACGCTTTTATACATTGGAACACCGAGCCCGCTTTTGTAAGAACCTAAATGGTACGCGATTAGGCATCCTTTTTACGGTGCGATAAGGTGTTTTTTTCATGGTGATGATGTATAATAATCAGCATTGCGGGAAGGGAGTGCAGATATGACCGCGGATAGGCGATCGTATTTTAAAAGGATAGCAAGAAGCACGATTTGTATCTTGTTATGCTGTACCGTCTTTTTAGCAGGGTCAACAAGGCTTCCCGCGTATACATCTGATTCGGAAACGCTTAGCAATGTTGCGGACAGGCTTACCTGCATCAATATCCGGGCTGTTTATCATCCTGATGAGCATACTTTGGAAGCGGAACAAACCGTTATACTCATTAACAACTTTGGTATGGATGTTCAGGAATTGATCTTCAGAACATACGCGAATGCCTTCAGGCTGGAGGAAACATCCCCGGCTGCGATGGACGCCATTTTCGATAGTTGCTATCCGAACGGTTTCTCTCAGGGAGGGATTTTATTTAGGGATACGTTTGTCGATGGCCATCGGGTTGAGGCTGTATATGCTGATGAGGCGGGTACCCTCTTGGTAATACCCCTCCCGTCACCGCTTGCGTGTGATGAAGCGGTTACCATCTTACTGTCCTACCGGATCGTTCTGCCGGAATGCCGTTATCGATTTGGATATACCGAAAGTGCGGCAGTCTTTGGAAACGCTTTTCCCATGCCGGCATTGTTTGAAGACGGCGTGTTTCGATGCGATGAATACTATCCCATCGGGGATCCGTTTGTATCAGAATGTGCGGATTTTTATGTATCCGTAACGGTACCGGAGGGGTTCACGGCAATGGGTTCCGGTATCCCTGTCTGCTACGAAAACACATATACCTTTGCATCTCATGCCGTCCGTGATTTCATGTTGGTCCTTACCGACCGTTATGTTCAAAAAATGAGTCATATAGATGGCGTGACAGTTATAAGCTATGCCCTGTCAGACGCTCAGGCACAAAAAGCACTCGATTTCTCACTGCGTGCCATGCGCATATTTAGCACATTGGCGGGCTCGTTCGCATACCCTTCTATGACCATCGTACAGACCGACTTCCCATTTGGCGGTATGGAGTATCCGCAATGTGTCCTGATAAGCCGTGATCTGTATCAGGGCAGGGATAGCGACTTGGAATGGACCTGCGTGCATGAAACAGCGCATCAATGGTTTTACGCGGCGGTCGGCTCAGATCAATTCAACGATCCTTGGCAGGATGAGGCGCTATGTGAGTACATGGTATACGAGTATATGAGGGAGTGTTACGGCGATCGGGCACGAGACGACGCTATTTATAAAAGAGCGGAGCTCGCTACGCGCTTAACGATACCGCGCGGAATGACACCGGGCAGCCCCGTTACTTATTTTGACAATTTTGCGGATTATACACTGGTAGTATATAATCGGGGTTCGGCGTTGTTTGTTGCGCTGGAGGAAATGCTGGGTCGTGATCTTGTTTACGAGTTTATTCGCGCTTACTACCAAGCATATACCTATCGTCTCGCTTCCAGGCAGGATTTTGAATCGTTGTTATACAAGGTCGTCGGTTATGATTTAAGTGGGTTGCTTACGGATTATTTGGATACCATCATCTTAAACTAACAAAAGGAGTGCCGAATGGAGTTGTCTGAAAAATCTTCCGTGGTCGTCATCCCTTCACTGCACCCGGATAACAGACTCACCGCCTATACGGCGGAGCTTTGCCGAGCGGGGCTTTGGGTTATTGTGGTAGACGATGGTTCCGGTGCGGATTATGCCGGTATTTTTAAGTTAATCGCTCAGACAGACGGATGTACCGTTCTGCGTCATGAAACGAATCTTGGAAAGGGCTGTGCTTTAAAAACTGCCTTTAAGCATCTGTTGGAAGGGAAGCTAAACGCGGACTTTATAGTCACGGCGGATTCAGACGGGCAGCATACCGTTGAGGATGTATTCAAGATTAAAGACCGGCTTACCCAAAACATGCGCGGGGTTATTTTGGGCAGCCGTGATTTTTCATGTTCCATCGTGCCTTTCAAGAGCCGTGCGGGTAACCATATCACGAGCATGGTATTCCGCCTCTTGTATGGGGAATCGTGCCCGGACACACAAACGGGGCTGCGGGCATTCACAGCGGAACTGCTTCCTTTTATGATGGATGTACCGGGGAAACGTTTTGAATATGAGATGAATATGCTCATCCGTTTAACGAGAAGTAAAAGACCTATAGAGCACCTGCCTATACATACGGTTTACGAAAATAATAACAGCGGAACACACTTTCAAACAATACGAGACAGTGCCCGTATTTATAAGGTAATCTTCGGTAATTTTTTTATGTTCGCTTTTTCATCTTTATTGGCTACGGGGATAGATATTGCTGTCTACAACGTTTTATTAACAGTACTCTTCAATGCGGGGCAAAACACCGACTTCCAACGCATTGCTTTTTCCCAAACAGCCGCGCGAATCATCTCATGTACGGTTAACTTTTTCTTTAACAAACATGTCGTATTCAACCGCCGTGCGGGTGGTAAGGGTTTTTTCCTTCGGTATGTAGCGCTTAGCGTTATAATACTGGCGGCTTCCGTCGGCTTGGTATCGCTGTTTAAGGTCCTGACGGGGATCAACGAGCGCGTTTTGAGCTTAATCATAAACTTAACGCTTTTCTTTATCAGCTACCGCGTGCAAAGGCAATGGGTATTCAGGGAGGTATAACTAATGAACCGACGCACACTCATCGTACTCATGGCGGTACTGTTTGTCATGCTTGCGTTGCTACCCTTCGCCGTGCCCGACGGTGCGGTCACGACAGAGGCACATGAACGTTATATGAACGCCATTCTTACCGGTGAAGATGACGAATACGCTTTTTTATGGGAGTGACAGGAAAATGAAAACCATTCGAGTCCGGCTATGCTTCTTAACGCTCGTTACCTTGTTGCTTTGTGCGGTTTGCTTGGCGGAAGAAACCCTCATATCCCCGGCGGATACCGGCGCGGTGCTATATGCCGAAGAAACTTTTTCACTCCCGGTAGATGCTGCGCCGGGGTACGCACCGAATCGCACTTTGTTTATTGAAAACGGATACGAGGATGACAGTATTACGGTCGTCATGGAAAAATACCGCGAAAACGATGCGGACTATAATGTCGCACGCGTGACAATTGCCTCACCGACGCAGCTTCGCACGGCGCTGGCAGGCGCTTACGGTACGAAAAAAACGAACAAGGTTTCAAAACTGGCAGAAAACAACAGGGCCGTGGTGGCTATGAACGGCGATTATTATCTTAACAGGACAGGCGGCTATGTCGTCAGGCAAGGAGAAGTATTCAGAAAAACGCCAACCAAGAACAAGGATATGCTCATCATCGATGATCTGGGTGATTTTCATATCTTAGTCAACTCAGACCCGAACCAGCTCAAGGCCATACTGGATTCGGATCGCACTGTTATTAACGCATTTACCTTCGGCCCGGCGTTGATCATTGATGGGATGCTGCAAGAAATGCCCGCGAAGTACGAGTTTAATATTCGCGGCCGTGAACCGCGTTCGGCTATCGGTCAACTGGATACGTTAACCTATATATTGCTGGTTGTGGACGGGCGGTCAGATCAAAACAAGGGCGTTACGGTCGCTCAAGTCGCGGATTTCATGTCCCGTATGGGATGCGTTCAAGCCTTCAACTTAGATGGCGGCAATACAGCGGCGCTAGTGTTCAATGGTGAGCTCTATTGCGATAAATCGGCCAGCGGAGAACGGTCTATTTCCGATATAATCTATTTTGCTTCCGCGGTACCGCCAACGAAATAGGGGAGACAATAATGAGTAAGTACGGTATCATCCTGGCGGTCGCGTGCGCTTTGCAATACGGAATCATGAAGTGGCATTTCACGCGAACACGTTTACCCGCAGGAACGGCGGAAATCTTCTCCGTGTTGGCTATTCCGCTGTCGTTAATTCTGGCCAGGTTGGTTTTTTGCCTGACGGATATCGGGTATTTCATAAACACCCTTGCTCAGCCGGATAAAATGTTTCGTTTTTATGATGGTGGATTTGCGATGACCGGTGTGTTTTTAGGGTTGGCTTTGTCCG
>Ga0123354_10003792_pt1 | contig 21085 bp, 10 predicted proteins | sample TergutLab28metaG_2_FD_97872 | JGI IMG/M metagenome (GOLD analysis project Ga0123354, IMG submission 97872) | Labiotermes labralis P4 segment gut microbial communities from Petit-Saut dam, French Guiana - Lab288 P4 | ecosystem: Host-associated > Arthropoda: Insects > Digestive system > Gut ... | reverse complement strand
GTTTTTTACTAAGTGACAGAGTTTTGGGGGGGGGGGGGAAATGTTACTGAACCTAAATGTGTTTTGATGTATATTGGACCATGCATCATAATGATAACTGAAGAATAAAATCCTACTAGATGCCACTTATTACTTTATTATGTTTACGTTAGGCTAAACATGTTTCGGGCACCATTATGCCCATCATCAGGAGCTCACGACGATAGCGTTGGTTACCACATATGCCGTCTGGTTCTCGAGTTGCCGCTGGTTGGAAGTTAAGTGCAGGCAGAATGGATAAGTGTCCGGACCGAAGGCTGTAACGCGACTCACAGCCTCAGTCCGGACACTCATCCATCCTACCTGTACCAAACTTCCAACCAGCAGCAACTCGAGAACCAGACGGCCTATGTGGTAACCAACGCTATCGTCGTGAGCTCCTGATGATGGGCATAGTGGTGCCCGAAACATGTTGAGCCTAACGTAAGCATAATAAAGTAATAAGTGGCATCTAGTAGGATTTTATTCTTCGGTGCTTTGATATAATCTACAGCTTCTGTCTGAAACATTTCTCATTCTAAGAAGATCTGAGATATGATCATTAATAATGACGGTTTTCATGTAAAGTACCAGTTATTTTTTTTTCGGTTTTTAATGAAACTTGAATTTTCTCCAAAGATTGTCGAAAAATAATCAAATATCAAATTAAATGAAAATCCGTGCAGTGGGAGCCGAGTTGTTCCATGCGGACGGGCCGACAGACAAGATGAGAAAAATGGTCGCTTTTCGCAATTTTGAGAAGGCGCCTACAAACTGTTCCGAGATTCCATTCAAAGGCTTGTAGCTGTAGTTGCTCAGCGACACGGACCGTCAAGTGGCGAAAGTTACATCAATCAGCGCCAGTCTTCGTTACACTTTCTCCGGCAGACTACAGTTTTATGTAACGTCCTTTATCTTTTAAAGACTCGAAACTTTTAAATGTTCCAGTTCAGAATTAACTCCAGAAACTGTGAATGTTTTGGTGGATTTCTTGGATATGTGGATCAGCCCATCGCAATGGTTCCACCTCCGCACAACACAAACACAGATAAAGTGTGGGCCTTCATTCAAACTTCTGTTGAGATTCGCACCAAAGATACCAACTTCCCACCGCGCAGGCATTGTGATCGGCATGTTTATTATAGTATGTCCGAGAACTCAGCCATTACCTTAAAAATGGAAGAGGAGGAGCCTAAGCACCACCACACTTTACACAGTCGAGTCAGAGACGAAATGATTTTCATTACGTTAACCCTGCGAAGTTTTTCTTTTAAATGTTCCAGCGGGTGACACGCGTTAAACAGTTAATCAAGAGGAAGAAATTTTGGGTCTGTGCATGCTGTTACTAAGGCGAAGTATTGCTCAATAAATGTTCAAGTTCAAGTGGATGGTCTGGCAACAAGGCGACCTTGTACTCACATATGTGTGTTCTCTCAGCGTGGCAAGTTATCACTCACCGAATGTTTTGAATATCACAATAAATTTATTAGCCGGATTAATCAGACCACGACAAAAACTAAGCTGCACCACAAACCCATACTGATTTCTACACTGGATCACGTCCAGTTCGATTTTAGAGTACGTTTCACAGGCATGAGAAAAAGAATCACTGGAAACGAACAGTACGCATTTAACGAAGTACAGGTTGCCAGATGGGGCGCGCGGTGGCGCAGTCGGTAGGTCGCGGGTTCGATTCCCGATTGTGTCACTGAAATTTTTCATTTATATCCTTCCGGCCGCACTATGGCCCTAGGGTCGACTCAGCCTCTAACAATAATGAATTTGTTAGTTTGTTTTTGGCGCGACAGCCCCCGCTGGGCCATGGCCTCCTCATTCACGAGTTTTCTAGATCACACACAACGTCGCACCACAGTCGGTAAGACTCCTCTGGACGAGTGATCAGCTCGTCGCAGAGACCTCTACCTGACAACACACATAACACTCACAAAAGACAAACATCCATGCCCCCGGTGGGATTCGAACCCACAATCTCAGCAGGCGAGCGGCCATAGACCTACGCCTTAGACCGCGCGGCCACCGGGACCAGCAACACCAACGAGTACCAGGAATGTTTCCTGGGGGTAAAGGCGGCCGGTGAGTAGGGCTGACAACCTTACCACCTTCATTTGCCGATTGTCTTGAAATCTGGGAGCCTCAACCTCCTGGAACCCTCAGGGCCTGTCCAGGCCTGTAATGGGACTGCCTTACCTTTATCCATTACTGGTTGCAAGATATTCTATGAAAAGCTGGCAGTTACACATGTTCAGTAACTTCCCTCCTGTTCGACTACAGGCGGCGGTTTCAGGTTTGCACGAATACGATTGGTCTAAATTATCATGACAGTTCCTCATGCTTATTATATTAACCCCCGAAATCTCTCTTCCTGTACTCCTCAGAGGAGGAAGTTAACATTCTCATATAATGGAAAAAGTTTCTAGTACGTCAGTCAGTGGGTGATAAGACCTCGAATTCAAACTAGCAAGCGCATTCACGAATTATATACTTCCTTATTTTCGCTTGCGGTCCGTGCACCTAGCAGGCGTGGGGCCATGAGTTCGAATTCCATCAAGGTCCTGTTTACTTAATTTACAAATTTTATCAGCACCAACAAACGCAGTACTCTAAATACTGTGTATTTAAAATTAATTTGCTCCTACATGTTTCGGCATGAAGATGGCGCATCTTCAGGGAGCTTACACCAATGTAGCTAAAACATACAGCAATAAATTAGTTTTACAAAAATCGCATATATCAAATGTGCAGTTTTAGATAAAATGTGCAGTACTTAAAGTATATTATAAAATTATGGTATATGTTGTTGTTCATTACAGGTTGTTCAATTGGTTCTTTGTTCTACCAATATCTATTTCTTTCGATCCGAGATAGATCCGTCCCCATACTAACGTATTGCCCCCCCCCGCCGCCGCCGCCGCTGCCGCCGCCGCCGCCACCCATGAGAATATGTGGAGCTGCATGTTGTTGTGGGTGTATCGATGGGAGACAACTTATAACCAATAACAGACTACACCGTCATTTTATAATACATTTTAAAAATTGTAAGTTTCAACTAAAACTGCACATATGATATATGTGATTTTTGTAAAAGGAATTTATTGACGTATGTTGTAACTACATTGGTGTAAGCTCCCTAAAGATGGCGATCACGCCGAAACATGTAGCAGCAAATTAATATTAAATACCAATATCCAGAATAGTGCATCTGTTGGTGCTGATAGAATATATAATTCAATTAGCAACGCACTGAAAGAATAATGTGAAAGTCACGCCTGCTAATCTGTGTTTTATTACCACCAATAATCATATCGCCCTTGTTTTGTAAAAAGACATCTCACAAAACATGAATTTTAAGGAGAACCAAGAAGATGGCTACTTTTTAGGCGCGTTTGCAAAATGGCGAAAACCGACAATTAGCATCGACATGTGCTCCCGACTGCCACTGCGTCCATCTGTCCGCCTGCATGGCATAATTCGGCTCCCAATTAAAGGATTTTCATGAAATTTCGTACTTGAGTAACTTCTCGAAAATATGTCTGAAAATTCGAGTTTCACTAAAATGGGACAAGAATAAAGAGTACTTTACATAAAGACCAATATATATTTGTGATCATATCTCGCTCAATTCTTCCTAGAATGAGAATTTTTCAGCCAAAAGTTGTAGTGAAAATCAAAACACACATTTTATGTCCAATAGCTCTTTTCGAAAATCGTGCTATTTATGAGATAACGTGGAAAAATTCCGTACCGCCCGACAGGCCACAGATGATGCGCATGCACATTGCATGTTGGATAACTTAGGTTACAGACACACACTCGGAATATGTAATACTTATTGCCTTTCCACTGCAACAATGGTTACGCGAACGCGCCTAAATGTTAGTTCATACGTACACAGTCTCTCTTCAACATATTAGCAAATGCTCTGAGAGGGTCAATATCCAACACGTATGTTGGTCACCTTTGCTACATCACAGAAGACCATTAGTTGAATGATTTGCTACACATAACTCAAATCATCTCAACGTGGCAGTTAGCTCCTTTTTACACAACAGGAGCGATATTCATCATCGCCATTCCTATCTGGTTGTTTTCAACTCCTCAGAAAAGTAGAACCAGTAACGCTGCTGCCAGGACAGTAACATACAGGTCAACTTACGTGATTTCTCAGGTTTCAGGGCAAGATAATTGGGAGAAGAGCACCGGAGATACGAATATTCTTTCTTCATTTGTGGTTTTTGGTCAAGTCACAGTACGACATCCACTAGTAAATATTTCCAAAATATTCAAAACTGCAAACTCTGGGAACTCTGAATTCAGAAGAAGAATCAGCACAATAATAAATGTAGGAAGATTATTCAGTTAATGGTAGCTAGTAATACCTTGAAATTAAAACATACAGAAGATACGTTACTACTCTCTGCATGTATCGGACTGCCGCGTTATATCTCACAAGTTAGAAATATTTGAAAATTTAATATTAAGGAAACTGTGGAAACCATGATCGACGACATGAATTATTACTCGACGAAAAAACTGGGTTAGGCCAGCGTTCTCAGGGAATTTAAATCTACGACACGTTTCTCGTTAATGAAAAACATGAAACGCATAATTTCGGGATAGAAACCTACATGAGTCACTTTGACGAACTACATGTAGAGGTAAAAGTTAAACTATACCTTGACATAAATGGCTGTGGTAATATAAATTTGGTTTCAGCTATCAATCGGAGAGTGTTATAAAGAAAATGACGGTATAATGTTTCAAGATAACAAGACTATCTCAGGTGGTAAGACGCTTCTAATTCGAGTGACTTCACATATGCTACACCCTCAGTATTACAGTTGGAAACTGGCGTTCCTTTTTGTTCCTGACGAAAGTTCCGCAATACGTCTGCAAAAGGACTGCTAGTCCCTGCACTGACACTTGACATCGTGATGTCTCGTATATGACGCAAAACTGCTATCCACTACTGTTATTAAAAGAGTTCGTTAACGGTATTCGAGGTCCCAACTGATAAGCAGTGAAATTAACGACACAAACGTCGGTGAATTTATGTTGCAATGCTCGTACTTTCAGTGACCTTGGGTCAGTCGACAAATGCTTGTTTTCCTTGCCCTTCGACCATCTTCAGTGCACATAAATTGCTTCAGATAAGGGTAAGCTGGGTTTATCGGAAAGATAAACCAAATGACCGCATACATTTATGGGAATCTTCATGTGACCTACTTCTGTCATTATGCAATGCAAATAACCCCATCAATTAGGCTCCTGTGTAAGACCACTAATAATATTGTGGTCTTCCGATTTTACACTATGTATCACTCACACGTAAAATAACGACTGCCAGCGGGTGACAATCCATCTGCAGTAAATAAACATTATTATTATTATTATTTTCATGTAGAAGGTATGTCTACAGGGCCTTAATATGCATTAAGACTATCCACAGCCCCAAAACCAACATGTGCAGGTGTGTACTTAAAAAAAAAAAAAGAGTATTTTCTTTTCTTGACATTTGCTGATTTTCCAATGAGCATTACTTTCGTCGCATGTTGTCCCAGGCTTCGCCCTATTGTCCGGTTGAGAGTACTTTTCAAGACGAATACGGTTATCGGGCATTAGTGGAAGACCGAAGCACTCGGGAGAGAACCCGCTACAGTGCCACTTTGTCCGCCACAAAATTCGACGCCAGTTACTAAACGGTCGAGCCAAGGCACTGCTTGACAGTCTGTCTCCATACAACAGCTCATGTTATGCCTGACAGTAAACAGTCTGTCTCTGTTATAAGGAACCAACGTTTCATGCTGGTAAGGAAACAAATGGTGTTTATTTTGAAAATCACAAGAAACACATAAATAGCTACAATGTGTGGGCAAACTGCGATTATGTTACAGCACATGGCATATAAGTTACCGTACAGTTATTGGTGGACTTGAAAAGGTTAACGCTCATTCAAGCATTAAAACAGTGTGATGTGAAATGAATTTCTCAAAGCAAAGGCAATAAATATTGTCTTCTGCAATGTAGTGGCGTATGGGGCGGTAGATACGGAAGCCGTTTCGGAGTAGGGTATTGTTTCCATCTTCAGGATACAGAAGAATGAATTCGGAGACAGTACCACCTCCGAAACGTTGTTATCTACCTACCAAACTACATGACGTCACATTCTGGCCAATGGTCTTTTCAGGAATGACTGCCGCCCAGCGAACGCATTCATTGATATTAAAATGACCCGCTGAATGGGGAAAGAATAAGGACAAAAGTGTCAGCGGTTAGATTTTTTGGCGCATTCGTAAAATTTCGAAAAGCGACTATTCGCTTGTTCATGTCTGTCTGTCCGTCCGTCTTTCACAGTAAGGATTTTCATAAAATTTTATATTTGAGTATTTTTCGAAATTCTGTCGAGAAGTTCAAGTTCCATTAAAATCTGACAAGAATAACGGGTACTTTACATGAAGCCGAATATAAATTTTTAATCATGCCTTCCTTGATTCTTCTGAGAAGGAGAACCGTTTTTAATTTTAGATAAAATTTGTAGAAAAAATCAAAATACATATTTTTTGTTCGGTAAATTTTTTTCCCCGAAAATCGTTCCGTTTATGAGATAATGTGGATAAATACGGTAAAGTCGGAAAGGCCACAAACTAAAATATAAAATGGAGCATGCGCATTGCACGTTGTATACCAAAGACTAAAAAACACACACTCAGAATATGTAATACTCACTGCTTTCCCACTGCAACACTGGTTGCACCAACGCGGCTCAATGGTACGGCATGCGTACTTTGCCTGTCTTGTTCGCGTTTATCTGCATCTGCCTAATAGAAGTTATGTGCCTGTACGTTATGGTTTAGAGTTCACTTCTACCAATCAATCACAAAACGAATGGCCTTATTTGGATGTAGGGAGTTGAAAGAGCATCCGTAAGTAGACGAACAGTCAATCTGATTACTAGGGTCCGGGAATGTATGGAAACCTACTGCATTCTTTTATTACATATAACTCTGTCAACTATATAAGGGCGATGTAAGAGACTATACACCGATTTATTGTATTTGAAAACCCTAAACTTAACTTTGGCCAAACAAAATGGGTCGTGCAGATCCCGGTGAAAGTTCGGTCTAGGGCGCTCGAATGCTGGGATTGCGGGTACAAATCCCCCTGAATGGGTGGTTGTTAGTCTCTTGTTTGTTGTGTGCTGTGTATGTGCCGGCCTCTGCACAGCTCGTCACTCGTTCAGAGGAGTCCTACCGAAGTGTGCGTGCGTGCGTGTGTGTGTGATCTAGGAACTTAAACGAAGCGGTCTGAGGCCCGATTTGGGCTGCAGCGCCACAGAAACAAAGAATGGCTTCTCACAAAATATGACCTGTATATTCTTATCCAGAAAAAGTACCAAGACCTTGCTATATCATCGTCAAAAGCACTTCAGAATTTTATGTTCTCACTACCTGACAACAGCCAAAACCTAACACAACACAGCCTTACCTCACATGTTCGCACCTTCTCAATGTCTGTAACTGAACTAAGTGGAGAGAACATCATCGGATGCTAACAGTCACTTAGCTCGTCAAGATAGATAAATAAATAAATAAATAAATAAATATATATATATATACTTGCACGTTGGCCGGGTAGTTCAGTCGGTATAGCGAGTGACTACGAGCTGGATGGTCCGGGATCGAACCCCGGTGGGGACGAAATTTTCCGCCCGTCCAGCCCAGCCCTGGGGCCCACCCAGCCTCCTGTAAAATGGGTAACGGGTCTTTCCCGGGGGTAAAGTGCGGCCGGGGCGCGCTGCTGATCACTCACCTCCCTCTAGTGCCGCAGTCACGGAAGAGAAGAGCTATACCTCTACCCACCCTCTGGGCCACACCGGGCCTGTAACGGGATCACTTTACCTTTACCATATATACATAATTACACAGTCTAACACCACTTTTTAATAAGTAATAACAATTAAAATATAATTAAATCATTTAAAACAGCAACATGCTTCGGCTCTTCTTATAGACCATCTCGTACTCCATAAAGCACTGCTAATTGTGTATAACACTTTGTAGAGCTCATCCTGAAGATGGCTCTATAAGATAAGCCGAAACATGTTGCTGTTAAAAATGATTTAATTCTTTTAATTGCAATTACTTAATAAAAAGTTGTGTTAGACTGTGCAATTATATATATATATATATATTTTTTTCTATCGATTATTGAAGACAAGGGGGATGTATCACCTGAAAATTATAACTCGTCAAGAAATTTTCTGCGTTTCACCGCGTATCGAATCTTATCCCGAACCGCATAAATCCAGTCAAAATCCTCTGGTTTCTATGCGGCACACTTTAATATTATGACCATCTACGTCTAGTCCCCTACCTGGCCTCCTTTCCCTTCAATTTTCCCAACTTAAACTTCGTATGCAATGATCGTCTTTCTTTTGCACGCTACCGGTGTCTCCCACGCCATCCTTTGTGGAATCTATAATTTACATTACACGAACACATTAAGTGTTCTGTACAAAATTTGTAGATACGTTCATAAATTCTGCAGAATCCAATTTCGTGGTCCATCAGTTACCGCCATAAACCGACAAACAAATACAGTATCATTATTATAACTGACCCAGATCGTTGGTCACTTCCTGCCGCAAATCAAACTCGCCGTTGGGTCGGGTTCCACGCTGCGTAGTTCAAAGAACTGCAGTTGATATTAAGATTTTAATAGCCATATTCAAAGGGGGTGCTGAAAATGGCTTCCTTCGGCTGCTCGCAGACACGTCACATCTAACAAACAAGTTTTTCATTGCACATCATGTTCTGACGCCGAAGATGAAGGCTGTACATCTGAACGCTTCCCCCCACAGCACTTAAGTATTATTACGACACGTTAACGTCCCAAAAAAAAAAATCGATCTAACGAGTAGGCCACAATCCGCTGCTTATGATTCTGTCACCAAAACCACTCTCCAGACAACGCACAGATTTGTTTGCGGTGTGAGCTTACAGAAACAAGAAGCATGTTCTCTCGTAATCGGACAGGTGAGCAAGAAATGGTGTCAGATGCAATATACCGATGTGATTTCGGGGCCAAGGTTATCAAAAGCACACCACACACTAACCCATTAACATACGTAATGGTACTTCGTACATTATTACCATGGGAAAACTGCTATTCTGAGGGCTCGCGTATCGACTGACTTTAAACAAAGTTCCATCACTACACAGGACGACCGATGGGTATTTCTCCTCCTTGCGCGCCATGAATTTACCGGTTCACAAAATTCGATCTTGCTTCAGGATTAGTGGTAGTGTTTATAATCACAGCTGTATATGGATAAAAATGTGCAGACACGCGCGCTTGCTGTTCCAGTCAAACCAAAAACTTTCTCGGAGATGTCTCAAATCTAGCAGCACCAATATTTTGTCTAGTTTTCAGTCAGTACGTGTCTTCTGCGTGTTCTCTCTCTGCGTAGAAAGGAACTTGTTCCTCTAAACTATGGGTATCCAACCCGAGGCCCGCCAGGCTATATACTATCACCCGGCCCGCGGACACAGTTGTAAATCATGTACATATTACACAAAATCACACGATAATTTAAAGGGTCTGGTATACTACTTACTGTGAATTTTATATGTGCGGCTCGCGAACCAGCCCACAATGAGAGTTGTGGCCCTTTACAGAACTTCGTACGCCCGTGCTCTTAAATGTCATTGTTTTCGCGTTTGGAACAGGCGCTTCAGGGAATTTTAGTCCGCATTTGAAACATTCCTTGCAGAATTTGTAGCCTATTTAGACACGTTATCATGCAGGATCACGCAATGCTCCAGTGGGATCCCTGCTACGACCGATGACTGGTTTTTTGACGCCTATATACGTCGATCAGTCACCCATGGGCACGGCACTGAGTCGGCTAAGTTCATACAACAAGCGATGGGACATAATGTGATCAAATATATGGCTCAAATAAAACTTCAGGCTGTAGTATCAATCATTTCCATTTTACACCACCAACATCTTAAAATGTATCTAATATTTGTCCTGCGCTGTTAAGTTTGTTTTGCATGTTAGTACCGTTAATTTCGTGAATTTTTTGCTAGTTTTATAATTGGCCCTGTGCTATTTAACTAGCATGTTAATAAATAGGAAATTGAATTGAACTGAAGTATTATTACAGGGCGAAACAGAAAATGTACTGCCCTTAAAGTTTCCAGGTAGTGCCCTCCCGTCCTCGTGTTACAGGTAGGGTGGACACAACGTTCAGCGTTGGGAACTAAAGAAAGTAGGATGATGGACAGTGGCTTGTTGACAGAAGGCAGCAGAAAAACGAAACTGACCATTTGGGCTGAAATTTGTGTTCGGAGGCCAGCATTATGAAGGTACTTTCTTCACGATGTGAGGCTGAGGTTTGGCAAAAATCTGCAAGTCGTTTTAAAGAGGGCTGCAAACGAAACACGTAGTGCAACGTGCACATTGTGTACCAACCCAACATTTGCTCTACGGGAGCGGAAAACCAAGGAAAACATTCGTCCTTCTGGTAAAGGTAGGCTGGCAGCAAGGGAAACGTTTGGAAGTGAAGAAGGTAAGGTGATGGGAAGTGAACTGTCGAGATATCCTATTCAAATGTTAGCTGCCTGGTTTCTGTAACAGACAATGCTTGTTTACTGCGCAGTACGAACCGAATCTCTACATAAAACTCCAGTTATTTTTCGCCTTCAAAGGGTAAGAAGCCTTAATGAATAGTGTTTTGTCTGTCTGTATTTCAACCGATTTCAGACGCGATTCCGTAAAACAGGACACGTCCAAAACCCAACGCAGGGTGTGTTCCTTTGTTCTCTAGCCCTCGGGAAAGGTGTGGAGTCCCTGCACGCCCCAGCCATTCGGTTTTAGCTAGTACGACCCGACAGCTGATCGATACCACAGACCGCTATCCTACTATCCGGTCCGAAACCATTTGCATACTGAATTACACAGGTAAATTGGCCGACATGTAAGAGCTCAGTAAATATAACAGGAGCGCAAAGTTTCAGTGCCGTTCTTTACTTACTTAAAGCCTCTCCGCTTTCGGTACATCGTGTTATCAAAATGTGTTCTTAATTTTAAGGTAAAGTAAAGTCGCCCATGTGTAAGAAATAAAGGCATATGGAGAATGGAGGTGTAGCTCCAGTCATTCTTCGCCTCGGCACAAATTGGAGGTCAGGAGTCAGCTTCATGGCCCGGTCTCTTTACCCAGGGAAACAGCACCCGCCACCCAATGAATAGCCCGCTAGGTGAGCCCTACAATCTAGAAGCGTTGTTGAAAAGAAAAATCTATCGCCTCTGCCAACAGTCACGCCACGATTCTTCGGACGGCCAGCCTGTAGCCCAGGCAGTAAACCGACTACACTACTCCGGCTCCCCTTACCTCCAAAATGGTTAATAAACAACAAGGACCAGTGACCAGTTTTTTTTATTATTATATCCACAAATGCGCATACATATGTAAAATGGTATTACATTTGTTGATAAACCATGGAATGAATGACACTAAATTTGTAAGTGTTCAACAGGCACAAACAATATTCAATTATAAGAACACAAAGACCAATGAAGCTGTCCGGTTTAACAAAATACGTAAAATTTATCACTAACTCGTAAGTATATACATGCCAAAGTCTCTAACACGTTTTACATATCGTATGTGCATTTGTTGCTATAATAATCAGTTATAATGCACGAAGTGAACAACAGGTTTTTGGTGTCAGGCTTAAGACAAGTATGACAGACGAAGATCAAGATAAACTCACAAACGTTTATGCTATCGTTCAGTCAAAAATACTTTATTCTTCTGTCTCCACAGAAAAAAATGGAAGGGTAAATTATAACAGAAACATGCAGCCTCCATCTTCAAGGTCGAAACGACAATATGATCAGTTCTTATAAACAACGTTGACAGTAGAATCATTGAGAACGTTTCAGCAAAACGTCAACAATACAGCATACCTTCAAACCATTCCATCAACCCAAAACAAGATTACCATCACCTATACGAATAATCGCCTTTGTTTTTAATACTTTCTGCAGGAAATACAGTTGGAGTGAGGATTTCAAAGTCAGTCTTGCAACGCTGGACGGACATCCGAACACGGGAATACGAAAGTTTACGTAACAACATGTTTACATAACCATATGTTAGCACGAGACGTCTTGCTCTTCTGGGTTGTTGTGTCGCGAAAGTTGGTGGTTGCTTCGAAACGTTTCAGAAACGCCTATCGGTCCCGCCTACAAAGGTCAAGCAGTCCAAGAAGAAAACTAGCTTATGTTAACAACCTCAATGAAACACAAAATGATACAAACAAGACGTTGGTGGGACGTCATTAGACCCGAAGTCGCTTCATTGACACTCCATCCTTCTGCCCACCTCCGTGCCTAATTTACCCTTCATTTATATTGTCCTGTACAAGCACGCGCGCACACACACATATGAGTGAGGAATATGGATGGACAGTCCAAGTAGCAACGAGGCTGGCTACGTGTTTGAAGGCCACGGATCCGCACGATGAAGTGGAATTTTCCCCTTCGCTACCACAAAGTGACCGGCTCTAATCCGAGTAGTTATGCATCTCCGAACCATACGCCTTCATCGAGTGGTGCATATTTATGCAAAGGGACAACCTTAACTTACAAAAGTCTGGTATTACAGACTATTTCCGGAGGTAAACAACAGTAAGATATACCGGCATCTATGTCCTTGAAAAAATAAAAAAACTGGTTTTGGAACGAAGCAGAAACGACAAATCATACATTTCTTCAACATTATCAAATAAAACACAAATCAGATATTATGGTAACGAAATAATATGTGATGTGACCATACTAACATGGAATCAAATACCAGAGTAAACAGGGGCAAACCTTCTTTACTGAAGTTTTCTTTATTGCCCTAAAAAAGTAAAGGGCACCGCGCAAACCCCGAAGGTATGGGGGGGGGGGGTTGAGGCACAGCTCCGCTGACTCTTAACCTCGGCAACAGACGGACGTGTGTTCTCATTTTCACGCCATGGCCGCTTGGCCCTAGGGGAAAGAGACCCGGTACTCACGGAACAGAAGACTGGGTGGGCCCCAGAGCCGGTCCGGGCACTTTGGAGAACGGAAAATTCTCTTTACCCTGCCGAAAATCGAACGATGATTCCTCGGTCCTACAAGCCGTAGCCTGGTCACTACGCCGACGATGTCCATATTTAACTGCATCGTTCCCTCTTCCCACGTCAGAGTACGTACACGATTTTCCTAAAAGGAAGGAAAATCACTAAATGTGTGTATCACATGAGACTGTGATAAACACATCTAAAAATGATACACAGTGTACGCTAACTACACACAACACACCCGGTGTTTACGTGTTTTTCAATAACTGAATTTATCCGAGTTTCACAGCAGATAAGCTGATAATCAGTGACTATATAAAAAGTTTAAGACATTCGTTGAAACATCCAGTGGTTCACTTATGCGTTCTGACAAGACTGTTTGGATACCTAACATTCCTGCGAGTTACCCTCAAGATGGTCGCAATGGCGACTGAAACATATATGCTAAACACATTCTACACACGTGCATATGTTGGTCATATTATGTAAATCTAATTATACTGTCAATGCACGGATATGGAACGTATTAAATTCCGTGACAGTTGGCGCAGAGGCTGCGTTCAGTACTACAAACCGCTGTTAATCAGAGGGACACTGTATAGTTTCGTAAATATGGCTCATTGAAGAAATGTGTTTATTGAAAATGATATCAGGCTGAGATTGTCAAGACGCGTAGTAGGGGAAAAAGGAGGGATACGTTAAAACTACTTTGATAAAACTGTAAACATATCTTACAAAAATATACTGAGCGGCTGCCAAGCATTTGGCAGGAATTTCGTTTCGGGCTGCGAATAAGTATAGCAGGACGGCTGGCTATTGGCTCATTAGTAAATCATACAAAATGTTCAAATGCTGTGCTCATCGGTAATGTCTTTACAATAAACACATCAATAACGAGAAAGGAACGTGTCAAGTCCAAACACTAACAGCAGGATGCATTGCCGCATCATTTACCTCAGTGATGACGTAACTGGCAGGTGTGAATATTGGTTGTTTCGAAATCATGAAGCCGACTTGGACCCCAATTCTGGTATTCCCTCACAGCCTGATGGTACAAGAAAACTCTAGTATGTGATAGCAAACTGTTGAAGATGGAGGCAGTGAATGTCCCCGAAACGTCTGTTCCAGTCAACCACTTCACGAGGCCGTGGCCACAGAGGTGTTTATGAAACTGATACATTTCGAGAGCGGTATGAAAATTTTACTTTTTAAAACTTAAGGGAAAAGATCACTCGTGAGACCGAGACGTAGATATGCAAGCAATATGACAATCAAATCTTAAAGAAATGAAGTACAAGTGTGAGGAGCAGTTTTAACCGGCCAAGGAACTCGCCCATTGTCGGCCCCTCGTGAACATTCCTGGCGCCATGGTTGTATCAAAAGGAGGAATTTCCTGACCAGCTAAATGACTGCCTGCTTCTTAAGGACTCGGATCCACGGAGTTAACCAGTTCCTGTGCTTTGTTACTGTGCTAGCACTATAAAGTAAAAGTTCTCCTTGTACACCCATGAAAGCACATGAGGAAGTGAAGGTATAGTTCCATTCATTCTTAACCTCGGAAATAATGCGGCCAGTAGCCTAAACTCTGCCAACTGAGTCATCCTGACCTCATATTTTCACAGTAACACAATCATATATCATAGTGACGAAACACACTGACGACTTGAACTGTATGTGCTGGACAGACACAATTCCTTCAGTGTAATTGTCAAAGGCCAAGATAAATTTAGGCCAGACAGATCCAAGGTTTCACGGAAAATACCTCATGCATAATATTGCAGAAGTCAAAACGCTACTGACGCTGGCCAACGTTTTTCAGCATTGTCATACTTGACTGCGGTAGTTACTACCCTACTTTCTTAAGACCAGTCAAATATTTTACAGTGCAGCTCCGTTAAAACGTCATGAGACGGACTGAATATTTTATGTCGTCATAAACGAGTGTTGTCCTAACCGAGTGCAAAGCTAAGGATAACAGTGAGGAATTTATTGGCACCACAGAATATCTAATGATATTGACGGGGCATTGCAGTAACCCATATCGTTATTACCGGGTTCGAGTGTACTTTACAAAAATTCATAAATCTAGCGCTGGTGTTTCGTAAATACAAGAGGCTGGGAACGAGGGGAGGGGGACAGTACAAACACACGACGGGCATCCAGGACTGTCTCTGTGCGATCCCTCCTAAAACTGTAAAAATAAGCAAAGTGCAATACAGATTACTATAGCTATGTTTTTTGCACCGTGCATTGTAATTTTAATATACAATATAAACCAAAGAAATATATATTTTCTCAATTAATTTCGAAAATGTGTATTTCATTGGTTTATATTGTCTAATTAGATAACTATCTCCTGGGATGTGAGGTCGTGCAGTTTCGTGGACAAGTACTAACTAATGTTTTGGAGGAACCAACCGCCTCCAATTTCACAGAAAAAGCCATTGTACCCTGAGGACATAAGCAGCGGCATCTTAGGAAACGCGGAATGTGTCCACTGAAGTACACGGTGTGTGTCACACAGCAGAAAACAGCAGCATGATAACCAGGCTGTAGAGTTTCCCTATGCATGACACCACATATTCTTCTTTTGGCCTTCTCAGCATATGATTTCCACTTATTACGATCATGGATGCAGCTAATCCAATTCTTTATTTTCAATTTCTTCACGTCACTTCTTATGTCATCTTCCCATCTGTTCTTTGGTCTCCCTTGGGGTCGTATTGACATCCATTTCCACTTACATACTTTTTTTTTACCATTCTCTCTTCCGGCATTCGATGTACGTGTAAATGGCCAAACCAGCTTAATCGTTGTGCTTTTATGTGATTTATTATATTCTTATGTCTTATTAAATCATCTAATTCATCGTTTGTTTTCATTCTCCATTTACCATATATTTCTTTTGTAGGATCAAAGATCTTCTTAACCCTTTCCTTTCAAATACCATTAACTTGTTTTTTTATGGTTTCTTTCAAGACCCATATGTCACATGCATATGTTACTATTGGTCTTATAATACTCCAGTACAGTTTCAATTTTGATTTCTTGGAGACCAATCTACTTTTAAAGAGAAATTGGCTTGCATAATATACTTTATTTCTAAATGTTATTCTATACTGGATCTCTTCTTCTATTGAGTTATCATTATTTACAGTTGGTCCCAGATATTTGTAGGAGTGGACTTGTTCTAGGTACATCGAGTCAATTTGCAATTCTTCTAGTTTATAATTTTTCCTCGTGCATCTTAGGTATTTTGTTTTATGACCATTTACAATTAGCCTATATTGTGCCGATATTTCTTTTAGTTTCTGGAATGTCTCTAATAAGGGCTGTTTAGTTCTTGTTGTTAGCAGGATGTCGTCCGCATATGCAATACATTGTTTCAGACGCGTAGCAATATTTCCCCTTAGTTCCATCTGTTTTAGTATTGTATCAATAACTAAGGTAAACAAAGTTGCTGATAAGGGATCTCCTTGTTTGGACACCTCATATTACTTCACTGTATTCATACACCAGGCCACCTGGGTTCTGAACTGCTGTAGTTTGTGTCCTAATTTCAGGGGTAGAGACACTGAGATACCTTTAAAAAGTTCCCAACCGCTCCTTTCGTGATCGACAAAATGGGGGTAACATGTAAGGTGCTGAGAACATTAGAAGCAGGAGTATCGCCAGTATTACTGGCATGAACCATGGTATTAAAGCACACAAACCTCTTTTTTTTTTCAGCTGACACATGACACGCACCTATTGACTCGTGAAACGGCCTAACTTGTAAAAGAAGCTGTTACACGCACAAACGTCGGAGCAAGCCGACAAGAACAGCAGTCTTTTAGACGGTCAGACGGTGGAAGCGAGGAGCGTGTTGAATTTATAAACACTTCACACTGAATATAACCCATACTAAAACATTTCACTTGCAAGAGGAATTACATAAATTTCTGAATGCCTGTACAAACGTATCAAAAGTGCATAATAACGATCTCCACGAATTTCACTCATTACCATATGTTATTAGTGTGTTGCTATCGAGAGGGATGAAACAGGCGAGGCACGAGGCATGTACTGGGGGACAAGAAACACGCTAGAACCGTGGATGTGAAGACGTGAACTGGAATTATCAAGCTCAGAATAGGAACAATAGGCAGGCTCTTTGTGAACACGGTAATGAATGCCGGGTTTTTATAAAAAAAAATTGGCAATTTCTTGACACTACTGGCATATCAAGGAAGATTCTGCTCCAATGAGGTAAGTAGTTAGATAGGTAGGTGAGTGGGTGGGAGAATGGGTTGGTTGGTTGGTTGGTTGGTTGATTGGCTGATTGGTTGGTTGGTTGGTTGGTTGGGTTGGTTTGGTTTGGTTCGGTTCGATTTGGTTTGGTTTGGTTTGGTCTGGTTGGGTGGTTGTTTGCTTTCTTGCTTGTTTGCTTGCTCGCTTGTTTGCTTCGTTGGTGCACAAAATTATCGATGTGCTCCACAAACTTATCTCACGCTAAATGCCACTTCATAAAACGACATAATGCTAACTCAAAAGATGGCGATCGATTGCAACAGGCACGTAGTACCCTAGCCTCGTGCGGCAAACGCGAATCGTTATCTTGAATTCTATTACCACATGGCTCTCACAGTCATTGTGGAGGTCTACCCATTCCTCTTGTCCTTTCCTTAAAAATCATGTAAACTTACTTACTCTATGGAGCAGATTCCTTCTTGAGAAGCAAACCGGTTTATGGAACCCAAAGGTTCATTACCGCATTCACATTTGCCCGACACCTGGTCCTGCCTGAGCCTCGTCGATTCAGTCTATGCCCGCACATCCCACTTCCTAAAGATCCGTCTTAATATAATCCTCCCATCTATGCCTGGGTCTCCTAAGTGGTTTCTTTCTCTCCGGTTCCCCCACCAAAAACCCTGTATACTATGTACGCTTCTACCCAATACATTAACATCATTAGCACAAACCAAAAGCCGATGTGTACAGTTTAATTTCAAGCCATCCTGGTTTATTTGAACCCTCCTGATGTCATACTCTAAAATAAAGTTGAAAAGCAATGGCATTAAAACATCTTCTTGTAACTATTCCCAATAGGAAACGTGTCAGACAAATGTTTGCCTATCCGGACTCTGCTACTGGTTTCATTCAGGCATATTTTTATTAGCCTTACCAGTTTCATCGGGACACCAAACTCAATGAGAATATTATGCAAGTCCTCCCTACTAACTGAATCATAGGCTTTCTTGAAGTTTATAAATAGCTGATGCACTGCTTCGATGTATTCCCATTCATTCTCAAGTATCTGACGAATGCAGAATATATCATCAGTAGTTGATCTGAGTCGAAATCCACACTGATGATCCCCAATAATTTCCTCTGCATACGGAGTTAGCCTTGAGAGCAGGATGTTGGATAAAATCGTGTACGTAGTTGACAAAAGTGATATGCCTCTATAAGTACTACAATCTGTTTTATCTCCCTTCTTATAAATAGTACAATGATCGATTCCTTCCACTCCTCAGAAAATTCCTCCTTATTCCAAACAGAATTAATAAGTTTATGGATCTCACAGCGAATTGTTCTACCCCTCTGCTTTAATCAAGTCTGCTGGGATATGATCAATACCTGGTGCTTTGTGTCTTTTTATCTTTTCATTAGACATCACATCCTCAAAGGCACTCGGATTAAGCACCGGTGGTTCTGTTGTATGTATTTCTGTCTGCCTAACAGCACTAACCCAATGTACATTGAAGAGCCGAGAGAAATGATTACTCCACCTAACCAAAATACTGTGGCAGTCGGCAACCAAACCACCCTTCTCATCCCGTACTATATTAAATCTAGGCTGGTAACCCGTCTTAAAATCGCTGTTGCTCCTACACGAGTCTCTGATATTTTTTATCTTGCTATTAGTTTGAAGTTCATCTACGTATTTTAGCTTTCAGATATCCCTTCCTTTTGTTCCTGATATGTCTATTTGCTTCAGGTCTTACAGTGTTTAGATTACCTAATTTCTTTTGTTTGGATCCTGTACCCACTGCATTTTAGCCCCATTCCTTCATCTAAAAAGAGTAAACATTTTTCATCAAACCACGGTTTATGCTGCTTCCATTCGTATAGACCTACACTCTTTAGCTGCGATCTTGACATTCACTTTAATGTCCTCCCAAGCCGTATTCATGTCCTCGCTAGCACTTTAAGTTCTAGAGAGCTGTCTGAGATCTGAAACTGTTAGTTCCGTAACCTCCAGCTCAATTACCTTCCTGAGATAAAACTTTCCCACATCAAACTTCTGTGCTGCTTGTTTACTTACTGCCAATCATTCCCTAACTTTTTCAACCACCACACAGCGATCAGTATCACAGTCAGCTCCCCTGGAAGATCGAACATGAAGTATACTCGAATGCCACCTCCCCTATCAATATGTGATCAATCTGGTTGCAAGTCGTCCCATCAGCATTGGTCCAGGTGTACTTGTGAATGTTTCGGTGCTGGAACATCGTGCTCTTAATACATAGATTTTTAGGTGGCAAAGTGTACTACTCTAACAACATTATCATTACTACCCTGATGAAGACTCTCATTCCTAATTGTCGGACTGAAAATATTCTCTCTCTCTCTCCACTTCTGCACTGCTGTTTCCTAACAGACCTTTCATGTGGTACTTTTTTCCCACCTAACTTCCAGTATACCCATTAAATCTAATTTACATCTTGCTAATTCCCTGCCTACTGTTGTAAGTAACTTGACTATACAAGCTCCTAACATTTCAGGTACCGAATCTACAAATCACTTACACTACTTACAAATTCATGCATAGGCTAAATTAACAAGAAAACTCAATCCGGCAGCCCAAAATGCAAGGGCATTGGTCATAAAATTCATCGCCGTAAGGCATGTGGAAGAATTTGGTTCTGTAATACAACCACTAATATACCATCCCAGTGACACGAAGTCTCTTTGGCGCAAAGCAGGGGTTGTCGAAGTCACTGCTCAGTGAGAGCGTAGAAGGCATGGAGCTTTACCTCCACGCATTCGTAACAATTCAGGGAGAGAAAATAACCTCGCGGAAATTTCATCTTACGTAACCGCTATTTCTACTTCATGCTGGTGCCAATGCCAGCAGTTAACTGTCATTAAATGATAGTGACAGGAAAAATTCACTACAATTCCTAAACACGGCGGAAAAAATGATAGTTTTCTTACTTAAGTATGATTAAACATGTAACAACCACTTCAAGTTATTATGTTCTGGACTGACCGCAACTAAGCTGACGTGTCCCGCCCACCACCTCGATTTTATGATTACCTCATATAATGTTAATATGACTATTTATCACAAATTCCCTGATACAATTCGACCTACTTCAACTCCATCTACCTCCGACGTTAAGAGTGGAGCTAACCTCCACTCTCACTTACACCTTCATGGCGTATAGAGGAACTTTGCCCTTTCTTCATCAACACAGTAATGTGGATAAGCAACCACATACTAATAATAGCGCAATACAATCGTCCAAGCACCCCTTTACCCCCACCCCCCAAGCCCCGCCACAATATACGGTGGCAGATGGACAAACAGAAAAAGTGCAGTCGTATTTCTGTTTATGACCATAATAGGACAGCTGTTCGTCAGATCAGACGCAATAAAATACATTATGCACCATACCAATTATCTGTTCGTATCATTTAAAATTTCATGCTTAAAATATCAGACAAAACCCCCAGCGGCCGATAAGATGCAAGACGGTGGGTTGGGCAGGGCTTAGTGCGCCGTGTGGTAGGTACAATGGCTCCCTTACGAGTCCGAAATACACGCAGCCACGCGTATCGTGTGCGTGCATCATATACTTCATTGTAATACAGACGCACATTATCCAACTATGCTAAGGAAAGCACAGCTAAAGGAAGTTCGCCCCCCCCCCCCCACCCTG
>Ga0123354_10003789_pt1 | contig 21087 bp, 11 predicted proteins | sample TergutLab28metaG_2_FD_97872 | JGI IMG/M metagenome (GOLD analysis project Ga0123354, IMG submission 97872) | Labiotermes labralis P4 segment gut microbial communities from Petit-Saut dam, French Guiana - Lab288 P4 | ecosystem: Host-associated > Arthropoda: Insects > Digestive system > Gut ... | reverse complement strand
GTATATGGACTGGATTGGGTTGGCCCAGGATAGGGACAGGTGGCGGACGCTTGTGAGTGCGGTAATGAACCTTCGGGTTCTGTGAAATGCGGGGAATTTCTTGACTAGCTGCAAACCAGTTAGGTGCTCAAGAAGGACCCTGCACCATGGAGTAAGTAAGTAAGTATACCGTCAGTACACAACAACATCAATATAGTAATATAATGTATGCAGTAGGTTACACTGTGGCTACATGTTTCGACCGTGAACGGTCATCATCAGGCCAATTAAGAACATTTTGTTTAAGATACAGAAAGGCAGTACTCAATGCGATCTCATTTCGTTTACAGTGGAATATAAAATAATGTATAAAGAAATTCCTATTTACAATTAAAACAATTAAAATTAAACAGTAAACAAGTAAATAAAAATCTTCTCAATTCTTTGATGTTGTGGGCCTCAATATGGTTGCTAAAACAATAATATTCTATCTATATATCGATAACATGTAGCCATAGTGTAACCTATTCATACATTACACTACAATATTGATGTTTTGACGTTTTGCTGACCGTATATCTCAATATATTTATCTCAGTATCTCAATATATTTGTCTCAGTAATTAACCAATCACTATTTCCAAAATATTTATTAACTCTCTTGATGTGGGATGTCCTGCGTTGTTACAAGACATGAACACATCAACCGTATATCTGTATTAGTCTACAGTACTTCTAGGCCAAATTCCTTACCAGCGGCTATTAAATTGTGTATATCCTGCTTTACATAATACATGTTTTCCCCATTTTCATTAACATCACCAGCCTTACCTAACTTGCTGTGTAATACTACAGCAATGCCCATATCTTCGCTGGGTCTTTTAATACACTAAATTCAGCTGCTATCAAGAATTATTTTATTATTTCTTATGAGAAACTTTCCAACGGATGAAGACCTACCGCACGAATATGCTTAGTCCTATAATCTCTGACCTGCTTCCTGTACTTTAAGGCCGTGTTTTAGCATTTTAATCACTGTCTGAAGATAAACTGTTGCTAAGCAACCAAACAGGAGTCTACATAAGTAGCTTTTTGCACTTTAATGTCTGATTCTGATCCTCTACCAACCAGATTAATGATGCAAGGAAACGAAGAGAGAATTTGGTAACAAAATAATCATTTCCACTGATAAAGTCACGTAATGTTGTTCCTTGTGTCTAATTAAGCTTTATGTCACCAAGAAACATGAATGAATAGAGTCATAGATCCAATTATTCTCAGTCTAGACTCAAAATAAAATCACATGATGTATTCAGTCAGAACACAACAATAGCATACAACCATCAGCACCCTAGCAAGGCATCATGTTTCGATCCCTTCATAGATCCTCCTCAGGCCAACATTTAATGTAAAAGTCACTAACAGTGCACACTGTACACTGTGGGATCCAATATGTTTACAGAATGCGCGTAAAACAATTATAAAAAAGTTATTTAAGGTTAAAATTCTATTTTTACGCACATTCTGTAAACATATTGGATCTCGTAATGTATAATGCACAATAACAGTCCTCTCGTAGTAAGATATAAAAATTATTATAGATAGAAACCAACCTGGCTTACGCCAGGAATAACAGCGTCATCTTCCTTGAGAGTTCTTATTGGCGGGGAAGTTTGCGACCTCGATGTTGGATTAAGGTGAATTATCGGTGCAGGAGATGAACGTGATTAGGTCTGTTCGACCTTTAAAATCTTACATGATCTGAGTTCAGACCGGCATGAGCCAGGTTGGTTTCTATCTATAATAATTTTTATATCGTAGTACGAGAGGACTGTTATTGTGCATTATACGTTATGAGATTTTACATTAAATGTTGGCCTGAGGATGGTCTGGGAAGGGACTGAAACATGTAGCCATGCTACGGTGCTGATGGCTGTATGCTATTGTTTTTTTCTGACTGAATACATCATGTGATTTTATTTTGAAAATTAAAGCACAAAGGAATGTCTTCTATTAAAATAACCTAATCAAGACGCTGCATAGGGATCAGTGTTAGCATCACGCTCTCGCCTCTTCATCCCGGATGCAGTACTCCGTTGCCAGTTGACCAGGATGTTCTGTGAAACGCAGTGCCTACGTAGATGAGGTGGTAAAAATATGAATTACCGCCTCCTCCGGGAATCGATTCGGGATTCTCCAGCCGTGCAGACGGTAGTCTAGCTATGATGCCCACTGAATTAACATGTCTTGATGACCAACCAACTAACTGCGTGTAGCAAGGTCGTCTGCATGAGGTTATAGTTTCTCAGATATTTAACAACTCCACTGTCAGTCATTTATCCCTCTTTTGAGCCATAAGAATCCAGCTCACACACCAAAATCTATTTTTGGAAGACCAGTTTTAAAATTATCTTCCCACCGATGCCTAGGCCTTTCCTTCAGATTTTTCTTTCACAACTTTACATGACGTTTTCGCGTGCCACGTGCTCCGCCGATCTCATCCTCATTGATTTGGTCACCCAAATGACGTATGATAAGGGGTACAAATTATAAAAGTTTTCATAAGTGTATTTTCTTGAGCGTCCTGCTGCATAATGTTTTAGGTCCAAACAGCCACCTCAGTTTATTTTATTTTGATTTATTTTGCTTCAAATCTTTAATTTTGGTACTTCAGTGACGAGAAATTCCGATTTTTCGGCTCTTTTAACCCTGGGGCGCTGCGGCCCACCGCGGGAAATGGTCTTCTCATTCACGAGGTTTCCAGATCACACACAACGACATATAACACTCAGTAGGAATCCTCTGGACGAATGATCAGCCCGTCGCAAAGACTTCTACCTGACAACACACAACACTCAAAACAGACAGACATCCATGCCCACCCCCGCAGGGATTCGAAACCACAATCTCAGCAGGCGAGCGGCCGTAGACCTAAGCCTTAGACCGCGCGGCCACTGAGACCGGCCGGCTGTTTATGTTGCAACTCTAAACAAACTACAACACAGTCACACTGTTTTTCTCTATTAAATGTAAGATTCCAAAAAAACACTGGATGAAATGTAGGAGCAGCTGCAGGTGTATATTACACGAAATGTAGCTTCCCTTCTCCCGCGGGAACAGCCAAGTGATATCTTCTCTTCCAAACGTTAAATGACCAATGTATATGGACTACACGAAAGGTCACTGAGGCGATGAGGTCAGTACCTAATTTGACGTCACTGACACTCCGCTCCTTATGGACTACCATAACATACAGTTAACTTGTTATCTCGGTTTCAGCAAATTTAGTGAGTGAACATGATACTAGAATTCGTAGAAATATGGGTGACAGAAGTGAGAGAGAAGGCTGTAGGAATTTGAGTGCCTCCCTGTGGTAGCTTCTCTTATTGCTATCGCATAGAGGCAGCACTTTACCACGGAGTGTTTGTGCCTGTCTACAACCTGTATTTTATATTACGGCAGCTACCAGAAGATTGTAATCTTCAGCTAACGCCATGGGTAGTGTTTACTTTCAGAAGCTGACACCTCGCAGTTACTCAGTGAAGTCGAAGGTTTTTATAGCACAAGACACCGGACCCTTTCCGGAGCCAGATAAATCCAGCCAACACCCAAGCTTCGCTCTTAAGATCGGTCTATCTCTAGGCCGACATTCTTCAGGGAAGTGAGGTGTAGTATGGGAAGTGGTCACCGACGTGTCGCAGGGTGAAGCAATACACCGCGGGGAAAACCTGTAATCTCGCATTTACATCTAGATTTTTTCAAATGGCCCCTTTCCTTCTGGTTTTCGAACCAAAATTCTGTATTCATTTCTCATCTAACTTTATAAGTACGGAGGAAGAAACGAAGGAAGTCATACCTTAACTAGGCAATCTCGGGAAAGGTTATGTCCTGTGTGTTCAACGCGATCACCGGTTTGGTGGTCCAGGCAACAAACTGTCATTGTTTCACGGCTGAACTCTATCCTTCGTTAAATAATAGCCTACATGCATGTGTAAACAATGTTCTTAAGAACACATTTGCAAAGGCGCAAAATAAAACTCTTCAATCATCAGTGTTTATGGATGAAATGAATATTGTGCTTTTGACATTCAGGTGACCGTGCATCGTGAAATATTCTTATAATAAAACCAATGAGATGCACTAATTTCTCAAATTTATTTTTGGAATACAACTCTACATGTTTCGGACAGTTTCTCTGTCCATCGTCAGGAGTTTAGCATTGTACTCACAGCACTACGTACAGGTTATGCTGACCGCTAGCAAGAAGTCAGAAAACCTGTATGACATGTACCATTGCTGTGTGTACAGCGCTAGACTCCTGATGATGGACACATAAACTTTCCGAAACACGTAGAGTTTTATTCCAAAATCAAATTTGAGAAATTAGTGCATCTAGTTGGTTTTATTATAAGAATATTGTGCTATTTTGTTAATTTCTGAAACCCATATTTCGCTTCCTTTCCTTGCATAAAATTGTATGCAATCTACAGCTGTAGCTGACACTCGTAAGTGTAGATTAGATAATTGTTGTAAATTTTGGAACACCTTGTCTCTTTAAAGGAAAGGATAATCCGATTTCGATATGGAATATCATGTGACTGAAATCAATATAGCCGGGATTTGTTACGGACTTCAATTATGAAGGTGGTTACAATGAAACAGAAAATAAATATGTGCAAACTGCCAATCAGAGTTGCAAATACACGCACTCTGTGGGCAGTGGTTTAATGTGTATTTGAAAGCTTTAATATTGACAAAATGTATTTTGCGAGAAATATGTGAGTGCGTGTGCTTGTGGCGGTTGTAATATGTCAGGGTAACAAAACGGTACGAAAATCATGTCACTTAACAGTTTCATCAGTCCTGAGTTGTGTGGGTTCCCTTAAGGTGACCTGTCAATATTACAGTCTTCTTGGACATGGCGGCGTGTATTTTCGTGACAGGGGCTCAGCGTTTGTTGCGCTGTGCTGAATTAGAAACACTGTCAGTATTTATATCCTATATTGTCGATAGCAGTTAAAGGAATGCGAATATGGAGTATTTGGTGCGTTAGTAATTGAATGAGAAAAATGATATACTGAAAGACAAATCTATCCTACTGGCACTTTTTACTCCACAAACCCCGCATATAATCTGCTGGGAAAAAGACGGGACCTCCACTGTGAAAATCAATCTTATGGCATGGTATGCTAGCGTTTCAGCCCCAGCTGCTGTCTCCATCTTCAGATTAAAAGAGAACTTAAACTGGATGCAGCTTATCATCCAGAGACGCTGGGAAATGGGGCTACCGTTTTCTAGTGCATCAGGGGCCCACAAATTTTCCACAAATATAGAAGCTACCTCAAAATTCTAGGCAACAGAAGGGCGAAATGAATAAAGTTCCGTAATGACTACCCTCAAATACTATGCACCAGCGTAAACAAATCTATTCATCAGGGTTACTTGGCACCTGGAATTTCTACACCCCTGCTGTAGGGGATGTCGAATGGAATCATAAAGCGAATGTGAATCGCGAATTGAAAATACGGTGAAATTAAGAGGTAGTTATCTGTTTGAATGTTTTATCTCCATGTTCGCCTGGAAAAACGGAGGAAAACTGCTTTGAGCGCGGTTTAGAATACTCATACCTCCGATCGAGGTTTGAACCCTGGACCTCCCAAATATGAGCTAATGGTAATTCGACTGTAATGTCCGATAAGCTGCCTCTGGTGCAGGTGGATTACTTTACTGCGGTTTTGCAGGAGATAAAAATCATTTAACGGAAAATGCAGGTGGCAATGGATTTCCCTTTACGGCTACTTTCAGGAGATGTATTAGTGTCCTGGAAGAATTTTTAAGGCAGCAATTGGCAATTCTTTAGCTCTCTTCGTTTGGGCCTTATATCACGTAGTTGATTCATCTAGCTTTCCTGCGAAATGACCTGTTAGCTTTGTGTCGTTATCTCAGCTGGGAATGAATTTGTAGACCAGCAGTATGTACAGTCACAACTAGCAAATACACACAACAAAACTTACAGCTGACAGGCAACAGTCGTTATGGAAAGAGCAACAGTTTAACCCACATACATTAATTTACTATTCACGTGGGAAGCATTCGGAATAGCACGCAGAACTCTCACTACATACTACTGTCTGCTTTCGATGGAATGACCTGAAAAAAAATTGCTCTCTGCATTTATTACGGGAAACTTGTTCAGATTCTTTCGTGATGTTAAAAATTAGAGACCTCATATTGAAAACGTAAAGCTTCCGATTAGTCTCATTCTATTGGTAGGGAATTACATATGCGAAGTTAAAACTGAATAAAATTCAACGAATGAATACAACCATTCAGTTCAGCAACATTTTTCTTACCAGTCTCCTGTTTGAAATTCTACAAACAAAAACGTCAGAACAGGCAATTGTAATAACTGGTTGTGAAGGAATGTGGAGTACCCATAGCTTGAAACCAAGGACGAGGTATTACGCGTTGCGCGTTTCCCTTCTTAAATCAAGCTACTTGTTTTTAGACGCGTTCGTAAAATTGCGAAAAGTGACTCTTAGTTTCATCATGTCTGTCCGTCCGTCCGCATGGAACAACTTGGCTCCCACTGGACGGATTCTCGTGAAATTTTATGTTTGATTGTTTTTTTTTTTAAATCTGCCAATAACATTCAAGTTTCATTAAAATCTGAAAGTGAAAATGGGTACCTACATGAAGACCAATATATATTTGTATCTCTCTCGGTTCTTACAACGACAGATATCTCGGACAAAAGTTGTAGAGAAAATCAAAACAAACATTTTAATTTCAATTACTTTTTTTTTTTCGAAAATCGTGCAGTTTATCAGATAATGTGGAAAAATATAGCAGATCTGGACTGGCTACAAATGACTATAGCGCATGCGCATTCCATGCTGGATACCTAAGGCTACAGACACACACTCAGAATATGTAACACCTACTGCTTTTCCACTGCAACAATGGTTGCACGAACGCCCCTCAATGTTACGTTCTACGTACATTGCCTGTCTTGTTAAACCTACTTCCCTGCTTTGAATAACGAAAGTAGGTTCACGACGTCATAATGCTGTGCCTGGTTGCCTTAATTCAAGTTGTGAAAAGATTTCCATGAAAATTTATATGTACGCTATGCCACTGTAATTCGAGCGACCGTCGTATTGGTTATTTTCCCACAATTATTTATAACAACACGGCTGACGCGCGAATATTTGAGGTGGAAACGACACCAGCGCCACCTGCTATAGGTTTATAATATAACATACGACATTATCTTCAAAACAATACAAATTTTAAGCTGTTTTTAGAACATAAAGAACAACATGGTGTTTGAGGCGCAGCTTTTTTTTCCAGTTTGATGGCTCTAACTAATGAATCATTGTAAACTTGTAAAATTTAAATCAGAGATAAGTCATAAACATATCTATATATTACTTTTACATTATTTCTTTTAAGCCTGGAATTTTCACACTAAATACAGTGTAACAATTACAAGGTACCCCAAATTTGTTTGCATTTAATTTTAAAATATCTGCAATTGGAAATTCTGGTAGACAAGGCTATGAATTTTATAATGTTGCCAAAAATTCTCCCTATTACCAAATTATGTGGCTTATGTTTTATTTTTTTTAAAATTTATATCCTTTTCCACATTTCGAGTGGTACGAGTACTGTATTTTGAGACACTATGTTCTAAGCCAACAAGTCTAAACGTAGCAGTGTTGGGAATCTTTGAGGTTATATTCGACAAATTTAACGCAGGTGTAACACTAGTCACCTCAATTTCCTCCCTGAAATAATATAGGTCGATTTCCATTGGGAATAAGTTTACGAACTCAATTGTGAATAATATATTACTTCACTCTGTATGAATGACGTCTGATGATACCAGAGCTGAATGGACAAAAACCGAAATTTTGGGCCGAGCCAAAGTTTTTTTATGCTGTTCATTTGCTTTCACTTATTAAGTCATTTAAATTCCTAGAATAATATTGTCTCAGTCTATCCCTCAAAATGCAAATGCAGGCTTCCAACTGTTTAGTTTCCCTTTAATTTGTAGTGTGGTAATTAAAGATAGGCTGAACACAACATTTCGTCACAGCGACAAAGGCTTAGCTACTTTGATCACGTCTAAACAGTGGAATCTTCTTGAGAAAGGTGTAATAGTATATATAATAGGAAGAGGCAATCAGACATACCAACGTATTACTCAGTGGATGGTGACCTAGTGTGATGCAGTAACATTCAAAAATTAAAGGAAGAGTTGCAACTTGAACACACCTCTGATCAATGGAGGCTATTCACAGTTTCATCCTTGGTCAGTCTAAATGCAGTGTTACGCCAAAATGGAAATAATTCCCTTCTATCGCACTGGTTCATACAGTTCACATGAAAGGAAAGTACAAGAACTTTCAGGTTTTGCAGTAAAAAATTCGCTGCGAAGAACAGCGGTGGAATATATGTGCAGACCTAAAGATCATAGCAATGCTGACTGGGATGCCAGGCGGATACATTAAATCCTGCTGCTTTTAGTGTGAATGAGAGAGCCGAGCGAGGGACTGTCACCACAGAATAAAAAAGTGGCCACTTCGTTTAGAAACATCACCAAGTCAGAAGAATGTGGCACATCTTGCTTCAGTGGATCTATTTACCTCCACTGCATATCAAGCTCCTTTTGATAAAAATATTTGTGAAAGCGATGAATGAACAAAGCGAAGGGTTTGTCTATTTAATACAAAATTTTCCCAAAATAAGCGCGTCCAAGATGGGAGAAGGAATTTTCATTGGTGCACAAATTAAGCAAACTTTTTTTTTCACATACACACCGCGCATCTTGATAGTATTAGAGTTTTTATCCACCAAATGTTGCACAATTGAATTGTCTTAAAAACAATTTTTAAATGTTCATTAAAATTTACATTAAAACATCTCCAGCACGTTTCGGTGCAGTCACACCATCATCAGGGAGCGTACTATTTGATCTTGCTAAAGTTACATTTGTTAAAATAATCAATTAAAATACATTCCAAACAGTGCACCAGACACACACTGCTAAGGGTCGAATAACATATGCGGCCACACTACCGAATTATCCACATCAGTGTATTTTAATTGATTATTTTAGCAAATGCAACTTTAGTAAGATCGAATAGTGTGCTCCCTGATGATGGTGATTGCACCGAAACATTTTGGAGCTGTTTCAATGTCAATTTTAATGCAAATTTGAAGATTGTGTTTAAGACAATTCAATTGTGCCTCAGTTGGTAAACAAACTTTGATAAATTAAACAACTATGCACAGACCACGACTTTAGTACAAAATTAAATGCTACAGAAAGAAGAGCCTTGAAGGCATTTGAAAACGTCTGCAGAAACTTTCTATTCAACGAAAAAAACGGAAAATTACAGTGAAATTGTGCAGCAGCTAATTTCATCATACAGCGCTGTGGGGAGTAACGTGTCATAGAAGCTTCATTTTCTGCATACCCATTTGGATTTTTATCCTGAAAACACTACAGCCTTCTGAGATGAACATAGCAAGAGTTTCCATCATGATAGTTCCTAAATGAAAGACAGGTACAGTGGAAAATGGAGTCTAAATTTGTTGGCTGACTGCTGTGAGAGTCATATGACAGAGACACCACCTGGCGAATGTAAGAGTCAAAAGAAGACACGCTGGGTGTTTCATGAATTTTGTTTTTGTTGTTGTTGTTGTTAGGACACTATATAGGAAGATATTGTACATTATTTTCGTTATTACACCGTGCATGTTGTTGTGTTACTCAATTATTATACCAACTACTGTACATATATAAAATTTATAAAATTTACACATTAAAACTTTTAAAACGCTCCGACATGTTTCGGTCCTAGGATCGTCATCAGGGAGCCGTATCGTGAGTATCACGCAACGAAGCACAGAATGCACATCCGTAGCAGGGCACTCTTCGCAACATAACATTAAACAACACGGCATGCTGCCACAATACCAAACTGGTACAGCGAAATTAATGTGACTTTTTGTAGTGTAACTTTAGCAAGGACGATACGGCTCCGTGATGATGGTCCTAGGACCGAAACATGTCGGAGCGTTTTTAATGTTTTAATGTGTACAGTTTATAAATTTTATATATGTGCAGTAGTTGGTATAATAATTGAGTAATATTGTACATTAATTGAGATTATATATTATAATTGAAGACCAATATGTTACTTACTTATTACAAATGTAGTTTTCGAATTTAATCCCTTCTCCTTAACAATGGTGGGTGGTAGGGCAATGTGGTTGTCATATTCGGATTCAGCAGTGTCAAAACCATAAAAAGCACCCTGAATTTTAACAGAGAGAGAAAAAAACTTGTCTAGTAGTATAATCGGTACTTAGCAAAATACCACGCTGTTAGCAAAAAAATAATGCTGATATATTGTTGCTAATAATTGTGACAACAATAATAATAATAAATCTGTAGGTGTGCTGTGATTACAGCAGCAGTAATGAAGTGCTGTGTACATTGTTTACACATGACAGGTTACAGCAATTCACTGTACTCCATGTTTAGGTGATTCTCATTCTTCATTTCTACCTCTAATTCCTGTCGCAGCCAGTTTGATGGCAGATTTGTGTGGAAACCAGTGGAGTGCTGCAGTAAGAACACCTGCAAGGTTAATTAACATGTTCGCGTCTCTTTTGACCGTTATTCCCAGAAATTGTGTGACGATGATTGCTTTATTACACCTCAGCTGCGAGGGACGTTGCCTACTATCTGCTGTTAAAGTGTGTTGAGCTGTTATATACTGCCGTGTTCACGTACGTGTTTGCCTGAGAACCAAATACAGGTGGCTTATACTTGTGGGAATACTGAGAAAATATGAAAAGTTTTAGAGGGAGGCTAATGCTGACGGTTGAGCCTTAACCAGGAAACCTGTGAGTATTCTAATCAGATCACGTTCTGAAAATATGCAGCAAAATAAATTTCTGATTCCAGATAATTATGATCGTATCTGTATTAAAATGGTGCAGTATTGCAGACTGATGAGTTTGTTTGTTTTTTTATTTATTTATTTATCTTTAAACACGATGCCGGTAGCCCAGACTATATATACACCTGTATATATTATATTATATATTGTTTATATACATACACACGTATCGCCGAATGTTAGGGTGATAAATGAATTATAAATTGGAAAGGATGTGAAAGGAAGAGATCGTGGCGTACTTTGCATTCATATCCCTATGTTTACCGAAAGTACTGAAGAGACAATAACAATGTTGATGATGTTGTACAGTTTATAGCTTAATGGTTTCTTGAAAACTTATTTTTTTATGACTACAGAAGACTTCCTCCGTCATTTATTTGGCACGCTTTCGGGGGCAGAATTGTGTGACGTATGTCGACCAGTAATAATCCGATTGCCATTTATGTAGCAGTGAATTTGATCCCTAATGGCCTCATAGCGGAGATGCAATTGCTTACAGTAAGTTGAACCTAGTCACTCCCAATGTGCTACTGGTCTTCACAACCAATTTATCTTCTAGTAGTGTTCAGAGGAGTGACAGCTTAGAACAGGGATGGACAAAAATGATGCCTTTCGGGTTTTTTGTTGAATTTTTTCTTCTCAGTGGGAAGAAAGGGTACGCAGCCAGGCAGAATATTGCTTCAGGGGCTGGCGGTCGCTCATCAATGAACGCGCCTCCTTTAATGGAACTCGCAGTGTCATTACTGTGTTCTGAAGAACTAACCACAGGCACTGTACCTGCTATGTGCACAAAAGTGCTCGGGTATGCATAGAATACAGACATATCCCGCGCAGAATCGAACCCGTAGCCGCTTACCCTGCGGAAAATATTTTACGATGGTCAAAACTGCCTGGCCCTGAAGACGAAGCCACTGGAATCAATGAAAAGTCTGTAAATATTTACCAGTCAACACGGCGTTGTATCTCAGAAGACGAATCTACAGCGGCGTCATTGTTTATAACGTAACTGTGAAAGGAAATCACACAGGAACGGTATAGCTGAGAGAGCTGCAGAGCAGGAAAGTGGGTGAGATTATTTTGACCGGAGGAAAAGACAGGAGCGTGACGGACCATTCATAATGAAGATCTTCGTAAATTGCACCCTTCACCAAACGTAAATTTGAAACAGAACCCACATAGAAAGGGGGCCGCGGTAACACAGTGGTTAAGGCGCTGTGCTACACATCGGAAGGTCGCTGGTTCGATTCCAGATGGTGTCATTGGAATTTTTCATTGGCATAATCCTTCCGATCGCACTATGGCCTTGGGGGTCGACTCAGCCTCTAACAGAAATGAGTACCAGGCGTATTTCCTGGGGGTAAAAAGCGGCCGGTGCGTAAGGCTGACAACCTTACCACCATCCTGGGCCATTGTCACGTAATCTGTGAACCTTAACTTCCTGGAACCGTCTGGGCACCTCGGGCCTGTAATGGGACTGATTTACCTACTTTTTTTTAACCAGATAGAAATCGATATCAGAGGCCGGTAAAGGTGAAGTGTTCCCGTTACAGGCCCGGTGTGGCCCAGAGGGTGGTTATGGCTCTACTCTTCCATGACCGCGGCACTAGAAGGCGGTGAGTAGTCTGCAGCACGCACCGGCCGCACCTTACCCCCGGGAAAGACCCGGTACCCATTTTACAGGAAGCTGGGTGGGCCCCAGAGCCCGTCTGGACGAGCGGAAAATCTCGTATCCACCGAGATTCGATCCCGGACCGCCCAGCACATAGTCAGTCGCTATACCGACTGAGCTACCCAGCCCACATTAGAGGCTGGTCGACTCATATAATCCCGAATGACAGAGAACCGGTAATGGGAAAACCTCATGGCAGAAGGGAAGACACTTTTAAAACTTCTAAATATCGAAACGGGCTTTGGGCACTGAATTCTTGAACGTAAAGAAGCAGAAGTACAAGTCACATATTATTATGATGATCAAATCAAGTAGAATAGGCTGGGCGGAGGATATAGCATGCATGCTAGGGATGCGAGACGAATACAAGTTTCTGTTTGAAATCCTAAAAGGAAAGAAAAGAAACCACTTTAGAGACATGGGCTTAGATTTGAAGATAAAGTACAGATAATAACATGAGAAGGAATAAACTGGATTCGTTTGGCTCAGGTTAGGCTCAAAATGGCGGATGGTTGTGAAGACGGTACTGAACCTTCAGCTGCCATAGTGGGCAAGGAATTTTATGAACATCCTAAGAAGGACTCCGCTGTAAGGGAAAATACAGTAATTTCCACCCCGTAAAATGCGATGAGAGCACAGGGGGGAAGTAGAGTTATAGCTGATCTTACTTACTTACTTTCTTACTTTCTTACTTAATTACTTACTTACTCACTCACTCACTTACTTACATATTTACTTACTTACTTACTTAGTTAATTACTTACTTAATTACGTAGTTGATTACTTACTTAATTACTTATTTAAATACTAACTTAATTGCTTAATTACTTACTTAATCACTTACTTACTTACCCACTTACTTACTCCGTGGAGCACAGTCCTTCTTAAGAAGCTAACAGGTTTTCAGACAGTCAAGAAATTCCCCGCATTTTATGGAACCCGAATGTTCATTACCCTAGTCGCATGTGCCCGCCACCTGTCCCTATCGTGAGACAGCTCGATCCAGTCCACACCCCCTCACCCCACTTCCTGAATATCCATCTTAATATTATCCTCCCATCTACGCCTGGGTCTCCCAAGTGGTCTCTTTCCTTCAGGTTTCCCAACAAAAACCCTGTATATGCCTCAGAGCTCCAGCTGTATCCATACTGAATCTCAACCGTCATACCGCCAAGAAAGAGACACGGCGACCGCTTTAGAGGAGGCTGAGTGGCCCCACGGTCGGTCTGGTCTGGTGTGCAGGCGAGGAAATCACTTACGCCCACTGTAAATCGAACTCCCGGCCGTCCAGCCTGTAGCCAGTAGCAACTATGCTGTTATCTCATTCCGCTTGATGGCGTCAGCAAAAACTGTACATAATATTAGGACCGTAGAATTTTGATAGTCTTTCAAAACATAAGATTCATACAGAATTTCTTTAATATCGGTGTCTTCATCCAGAATCTGAGAGGATTACACAAACCTACAGACTGCATAGCGATTTCATGATCCTACATTTTCGTGAGACAAACAGAATAACCTAAAATTCGCGGAAGTTCATACGGTATTTACACGCTCCAGCGGACTGTACGGTGTCGCGTCCAAGAAGGCAGTGCGCGAGATATTCCTACCCTGACCATCCAAGTGTCTGGTGTCTCACAGCACCAGGAACTTCACTCAATATCTGTACCTTACTTTAACCTACAATAACTTCTCTTATGCGAAGCCACTGAACTGAGTTCGTGATACGAAATATTCCGAGGTATTCGGGTACATAAGACGGACGTAATGTCCCCGTCTTCAGAGTAAATTCTGGTTCAGGTGGATGTTTCAGCATCAACCAGAACCCAATGCACTCACCCTGGAGATGAAGACATTATCTTCTTCCACATCATCGTAACAAACCAAACACTACATGTTTTATCTTTAAAAGTGTTTTACACACGAATTGTAATGCCTTAAGTTCCACGTTGAAACAAACGCGGTTTTTAAAGTAATTATACAAAAGTTGCAAAACCTACGAAGTCAAAAAAAAAATCTAACAATATTTTTGAACATATCAAATTCTACCTGAAGATGGCACAATAAACGCCGAAACATTTAGGAGGACGGGTGATATTTAATATACGAATTTTATTGTATGTACATTTTTTGTTGGTGTACGACATAATTTACACTACACGTTGTAAAATGAAACCACAAAACGACGCCCGTAATTGGAACATCGACCGCCGGAAAGCACTAATAATTTACATAGTGTTCGCTCTTGTTAATGTAATTGTGCTGCATGACTTCAAAAGCTTGTAACTTTCCAGGCGATTTCAAACGACTGATGTCTGATATTTTAATTGTGGTGTGTCTGCCTATTTCATTGTGGGAACTTCAGTTGTTACAGACCTCAGTGCATGATGCTTTGTACCCGAGTCAAACTGGATGTCATACTGGGATGTGATTGTTTTAGATACAGCTGCAATGTGTACGTGTGTCTATTGTTGTAATGACCGCTACTTCTCTTTTCGAATTCCTGTCTCATCGTGTAATTAATTAAAGCTGTCCGTGAGTTCAGTAAAAGTAGTTTAGCACAGTACTGCTGAGTCAGTAATGTGGACTATTATTTTGAAATGTAAAAGGTACCACAGTCCCTAAACAGACCTGCACAGGCCGTGAGGGTTCCAGGAAGCTGAGGCTCCCAGATTTCATGACAATCGGCACAGGAAGGTGGTAAGGATGTCAGCCAAACGCACCGGCCGCCTTTACCCCCAGGAATTATTGCTGGTGCTCATTTCTGTTAGAGAATGAGTCGAACCCAGGACCATATTGCGGTCAGTTGGATGTCAATAAAAAATTCCAGTGACACCATCGGGGATCGAACCCCTGGCCTTCCGATTTGTAGTGCTTGTGAAATGTAACTTGCATATAACCCTATTTCTAAGGAGCTTGCTTGCGTCATGTTTTTTTTTTAATTTCATCATCATTTTGCAATGACATTTGAAGTCCTCTCTTACTGGCATTTGGAACGTACACGGCCTCGTATTTCATAACATGGTATTTAGGGTTTCAAGCTGAAAGGCGCTTTAGAACATAGTCCTGTGGGTCGTGAAAAGATTGTCTGATAAGTTTTTGTCAACGTTTGGAAGAAACCTGCCGATTTCATCTTCAGATCAATAGTTGAAGGAAGCAAATTCCTCAGAAACGTGAATAACCACATACCAGTTTACACGATGTCATCATGCCGCTTGTCCTAGTAGACAGGGCAGAAGATGGCGGCATCACGTTTTCCCGAAACACCGGTTACCATCTACTGTACGACTTGGTCTTATAACCCAAAAGACAATAAAATGAGAATAAATTTTTTTTACTGCCGGTGTCAGAAGTGAAACTCCAGCCTTCGGTTGTGGTTTTGATATGAATGTTCAGGGCAAACGGGTTACTGTGACTTGTCAACTGTGGCCAGTGCCTGGCAGCGTGAGCTGTGCCACAGCCAGTGGTAACGAGATGGTAAATAGCGTCTAAATAAGTGGTAACCGATGGATGTATCCTCTTGGAGCGGTGTGTTCGATTTTCTGCCTGTCTTATGTGAGATTTTTCAGTCCGTGAATATAAAAAACGCTCTCTGCTATTGTGTGGCGCCATGTTTCTTAGGAGATGTGTACAGTACCAATCATTTGGAGGAACGTCATAATACCAGACTTGTTGTTACATAAACTAACCACTGGGCTTCAAGTAGTTAAATACACAACATTATTTATTGTTGTCTTCTGGAACAAAATTCTCAATTTATTAATGGGGAGGCATTTGAGGGGGGGACTGTATATTATAACCTCAAGAGATTTGCTTTTCTCAATGAAGAAAACGTTGAGACTAGGGTCTTCTTTTTGAGGTGTGCCATCCCCGTTGTGTGTTTAAACTATAAAGTGAGGTAAATTCAGTCAAAAACACAACAATAAATGTATGGCTAAATTATGGTGTTTATTAGCAATAGAAAACTGCACGTTTCGGCCTATAGCGGCCATCAACAGGTTTTGACAATTTTCTCGCTATAAGAGTTATATATAATAACTCTTATATACTTCTTGCTATAAAAGTTATATATAATAACTCTTATATACTTCTTGCTATAAGAGTTATATATAATAACTCTTATAGCTAGAAAGTTGTCAAAACCTGATAATGGCCGCTGTAGGCCGAAACATGCAGTTTTCTATTGCTAATAAACACCAACATTTAGCCATATATTCATAGTTGTGTTTTTGACTGAATTTACCTCAACTTATACAGTCTTCTACCTAGATCTTTAGGGTGGAAGGTCACATTTCCACCCAGACGCTGAGTCTGCGCATGTGTCCGACATTCTGGTGCCTACAAACGCAACTACGTGGCGTCACGTCTCATAAGACATTAACCTTAACGTCACATCTAAGTTTTTGGTATTAATGCTTTGAAACATAAAAAAAGGTAAAGCAGTCCCGTTACAGGCCTGGAGTGGCCCAGAGGGTTCCAGGAAGTTAAGGTTCCCAGATTACATGACAACGGCACAGGATGATGGTAAGTTTGTCAGCCTTACGCACCGGCCGCCTTTACTCCCAGGAAATGCTCCTGGTACTCATTTCTGTTAGAGGCTGAGTCGACCCCAGGGCCATGGTGCGATCGGAAGGATTATGTCAATGAAAAATTCCAATGACACCAACTGGAATCGAACCAGCGACCTTCCGATTTGTAGCACAGCACCTTAACCACTGTGCTACCGCGCTTTGAAACCTAAAGTTGATGTAAATCACACCTAAAAGTTACGTGTCTGCCTCACACAAAACGTTGTGTACCGTTACAGAGAACAAAGGATTTATGCCTTGTAGAGAAATATTTGTTTTTATATTACGAGAATGATACACATCATACACGAAATTTGCGGGGGCGTAGTGTTGCCCTTCTGATGTTGACGCAGGTGGTGTGGCTAACTTTCGTACAAATATCACAGTTCGAGATAAATGAATGTCACACGCTCTGCTTGGCACATTTTGTTTACGCTTTTTTTATGTGCCACCTGATATATCAGTTTGTATCCTGAAAGGCCAAGTCGAGTTTGGATGCGGATTTTCGCCGACAGTTGCCAGATTGTATCAGATTTCTTTCCAATGAGAAGTGCTGCAGGTTTACCCTTCATTCTCGTTCGGTCCTGGTGGACGTAACGCTTCGACGAGTTACAGTGTTTTTGTTACAAGTACCTCGTGTTAGGCACGTAATTGCTCTTTGTTTTGAAAATGCGTAGTTTTTCTCAGTTACAGCAGATGACACATGGTAAACGCTTGATTTAAAGAGTTAATAGCTATCAGCTGCAGCATATATTTAAAAAATTCTTAAATTCTCAAGTCGTGTACATTTTTTGAAAGCCACAGAAATTGTACTAATTTGATTTTTCGTGACAGCTCGTAATAGACGAGTGATAATCAGAGTAAAGTAAAGTAAAGTTCACCCTAGAACAGGAAGACCCAGACGTGGAGTAGAGGTTTAGATACACTCTTTCTATAACCTCGGCGCTAGATGTGGTGGGTGGTCAACGCCGCGCCCCGGCCGCTTCACCCCCGGGAAAGACCCGGTACCCATGGTAAAGGAGACTGTGTGGGTCCCAGGGCCGGTCTGGACGGGTACGGAAAATATCGCTCCTCACCGGGATTCGATCCCCGGACCGTCCAGTCCGTAGGAAGTTGCCATACTGACTGAGCTATCCCGGCCCACGAATGATAATCAAAACCAAAAATAAAAAAGCGAATATGTGTTCTGTATGTGTTTCTGTGTGAATATTTCCGATTTTTGGCATGCTAAGGTGAAGTGACAACAAAGTGCGCTGTACGGGGCAGTATATGGTTTGGCAATCTGATAAATTATCGAAGTGGCACGTGAAGACGTACGTAGGAGTGGGGGTATAGCTCCAGTCTTTGTTAACCTCAGGCAACGGAAAGAGATGTATGGTCACCGTCACACCAGGCCGCTCAGCCCCCAGCACATTCGGACAGGAGACTGGTTGAGCACCAGAGCCGGTATGGACTTCGTCGCGGTACCGTCATCGGGAATGCCGTTTGTCCGGCCTGTAGCCTAGTAACTGCATTGAATGGAATACCCCGGTCACCGAGTGTCTTTAGGTGTCAACCTACATGGTTTATGAAACGTTCATCCTATAACATTCCATGATGGCACAGAGGGGTTCTTGGGCCTAGAGAGGGGTGGGCAGTTAACGCCACGCCCCGGCCGCTTTACCCTCGGGAATGACCTGTTACCCATCGTACAGGAGGCTGGGTTAGACTCAGAGCCGCTCTAGACGGGTGCGAAAAATCTTAAGTTACGAAACACTTGAGTATTATTTGGACATATAAAGATACAGATATGCGTTGCTTAACGACGGGGATACGTTCTGAGAAATGCGTCGTTAGGTGATTTCGTCGTTGTGCGAACGTCTTACAGTGTACTTACACAAACCTAGATAGTACAGCCTACTACACGCCTAGGCTATATAGAATAACCTATTGCTGCTAGGCTACAAACCTGTACAGCATGTTACTGTACTGAATTCTGTAGGTATTGTAACACAATGGTAAGTATTAAAGGTAAAGTGATCCTGTTACAGGCCCGGTATGGCCCAGAGACTGGGTAGAGGTATAGCTCTACTCTTCCATGACCGCGGCACTAGAAGAGGGTGAGTGGTCAGCAGCAAGCCCCGGCCGCACTTTACCCCCGGGAAACATCCGGTACCCATTTTACAGGAGGCTGGGTGGGCCCCAGGGCCGGTCTGGGGGCAGAAAATCTCGTCCCCACCGGGTTTCGATCCCGGACCGTCCAGCCCATAGTCAGTCTCCATGCCGACTGAGCTACCCGGCCCAAATGGTAAGTATTATTAATATCATAATCTTATGGGACCACTGGCGCATGCCTATAATATTATTTTAAAAAAGGCACTTTGTGGAAGGTAAAAACATAGATTATGCTGTCTTAACAGTGCAGTAGATTTCCTTCTTGCCTAAATGTACGTAATGAATTTCTTGGAGTGTTTTTCTACTTGCGTTCCCGTTTGTGTAAGCGGGTCTTTAAAAGGTCAATACAAACGAAACCTTCAATAAACACTGTCAGCCGAAATCTTCGGTGCTGTTGTTTGCCTTCCCTCTCTTAGTATTTTTTACGACGAAACGTGACGAATGGCCTTCTAACAGGGATTCCTGACAAAAATCGACTGACTCAAAAACGAACAGCGACAGAGCGATAGACCCATAGACTTGATCACCGTGTAACCTAAAATCCGTCTACAATGGCGTACCTACAGAACAATACTGTTCTGTCTCCAATTATTTTGTTACGCTGTCAAAATTTTGTTTTCACTGACTGAATATCTGTTTAGTAAGTAAAATTACTTTAACTGACTTCGAGCGAAGTCGTTTTGAACTGAATTTTATGAGCGCACGCATGTGTCTTCTTCTGCCGTAACTACCTACATCCGTGACACAGAGTCTGTCTTAGAAGCTAGTGATAGTAAAGGAATTCTCCGCATTTTGCAGGACAAGAAATTTTATTTTTGTTCAGTATCCAGACCAACAAATGCACAACATATATATTAACCTTTTAAAGCCTACTGGTTGCTTGATGCACGAACAGGTTTAACATTCAACAACTGTACGCTCTGCCCACAGGGAATTTATGTGTTTTGTATTTATCTGAGAACAAACAGCGACTTGTGTCACATCATAAACGGATTGGTTCTTATAACCGAGATGAAAAGTGTTTATTGCGCGGTACGAATTGGGTTCTTTAAATAAAGCAGTCTGCGCTTCGTCTTTTAACGGCTAATAATATTTTATACATCGTACGCAGTCCTGTATACATTAAAAAAATTATTTTATGTTCAGAAGACTCCGCCGCTTTTACCTGTCTTGAACCACATGAATGCAGCCCACACGTTGCCATCGTTAAGGTCAAATTTAATATTATCATCCTATCTATGCGTAGGTTCCTCGTAATAATTCTAAATCCGCTCGTGTATTTTTATGTCGGGCGCCCAATTGTTGGTAATATTTGTGGGGAATCTGATGACCAAGTGAGTATATACAGAGTGGCGCCGAGCCGACTGACACATTTCAAATTTGAATATTGCGCCGGCGCGAAAGCTTATCATGGTTGGCGGGAAGAAGAACGGTAGAGGAGAGGACGCCATTTCATGTGGTCAGTAACGATGGAGCGTTGGAACGTGCAACAACGTGTTACCTATGTTCATAGTTTCAGCGACATCGCTTGGCTTCTCGGTCGCCCGACCTTACTGTACCAGATTTTTTCCTATGGGGGTTCCTGAAAGACCGTGTGTTCCGGAGGCGTATCATGGCTTTTCAAGAACTCAAACAAGCCATTGTTGACGAAGTTGCGGCTATTGATGTGGACCTACGGAGGCGCGTGTACGGCAACTTCCAGACACGCTTGCAACAATGCATTGATGTAAACGGAGGC
>Ga0123354_10003788_pt1 | contig 21088 bp, 15 predicted proteins | sample TergutLab28metaG_2_FD_97872 | JGI IMG/M metagenome (GOLD analysis project Ga0123354, IMG submission 97872) | Labiotermes labralis P4 segment gut microbial communities from Petit-Saut dam, French Guiana - Lab288 P4 | ecosystem: Host-associated > Arthropoda: Insects > Digestive system > Gut ... | reverse complement strand
GAGTGGGAGGAGGGGTGGAAAAAGAAAAATTAATATGGGATGTGTTTTTTTTTTATTTTATGAAAATTATGAAGAAGAGGAGGGGAGGGGGGGAGGGGGGTGAAAGGGGGGGATATGAGAAGGGGGGGGGGGGGGGGGCGGAGAACAGAAATGCATGCAAGGTTTTGTCGGGAATCATGAAGGAAAGAGGTCGCTTGGAAGACCTAAGCGTAGACGAGATAATGGCATTAAAATATATCTCACGTAAACTGAATTCATCTGTTTCACTACAGGGACCAGTGGCGCGCTCTTGATAAGGCCGCAATTAACCTTCGGGTTCCGTACTGACCAGCTAAGGATCTGTCGTCTTCTCAAGAAGGCCTTTGCTCCATAGATTTAATGATATTATATTCGAACACTCGCTCTTCAGAAAGCTGAAGCCGTTCTCTCAGAAGTTAGAGAACACCGACTGAAGTTCTGAGCTTCAATTTCCCTACGGGTGGTCCTTTAGTATACAGATATCTTGATTTTAAAGAATAAGTAGACTTTTAGGCATCGTAATGTTAAAATATAATAAACAGTGTTTAACATGTTGTCTCTGTGCGTCTGTTTGTCTGCGTGTATGTTGTCTGTGTTAATACAGCGTCTGTGGCCAATAGATATGAAAATTATACTTTGTGGCTTAAAAGTTTAGAGAATGGGGGTTCAGCAAAATTATTATTTTGGAGAATGTGCCTGTGTTTTATTAAAAGTGACTTAGTCACACAACCCCTCGCTCAATTTGTAGGCCTGTCTATACGTACGCCTTCCAAACACCATACGTAATCGGGTAAAATCATGGAAGTTTAGGAATGAGGGGCTCGGAATAAGAAGTAAAAACTACAGAACGTACAGTCGGTATACATGGTAAATGTAAATGAATATTTTCGCTTCATAACACCGAATATTATTTCCCAGATTTAGACTGACTTTAACTAGTGAATACAGCCGAGTCCTTAAGAATGCATTTCTGCAAGAGTTTCCTTATCTTTAACGGAACCCGAAAATTCACTACCATTTTCATAAAAGAACAACTATAGACCTATTCTCAGGTACACGTTTTCCGTACATGGCCTCGTACATGGTTTCCTTCCGATACGATTTAATTCCACTCTCACGCCCATATCCAGATCTCCGAACTTTTTATCTTCCTTTCAGTTCTTCCGATTACAGTGATGCGTCTGTCATTTCTTCGGCAAATTTCCTACGTAGCTACTTTATTCTTACTCATTTTCGGGCTAACGTTCTTCCTGAGTGTAAGGCCAAGTTTCACACTTGTAGGTCCGTAAAACAAAAGGAAATATTGCAGACCTAACTTCTTATTTAAGTGTTTTAAATAAAGTAGAGCTTCACACTGCTTGGCGATGTGATGGTAAACAAAATGACTGTTATATCTGAGGTGGAGGCCCGAGTTCATTCCCAGGGAGCACTCCATGTGAAATTTGTGGGGGACAACTTTTTCTGCCAGTACTTCGGTGCTTCTCATTTATTCATCTATCGTCGGCGGAATGGGAAATGGACTCTTTAGAGTTCATAGTTCCACAGATCCCACCCGATTAAGAAAATAAAAGAAAACAATATTGTTTGGGGAAGGTACAATTGAGGTCAGCGTGTCAAGTCTGAGTCCACTTCTGCAATTTAACGATGGCTGTCGACCTAAACAAACATCCACTACTTTACTGGAATTCGAACCCACGATCGATCGAGGTGAGACCGAATGCACAACTTACTTGCTTTAGATATTTGAGGTTTCGCGGTAATGAATATGAAGAATTCTGTCGTCTCGGAATTTGCGACGCCCTGCAGTCAGCGTTTTCGAAGAGCATAATTGCCTGCAGCTCTACTCTTCCATACAAAAGACAGAGATATCAGGCTACGCTGAAATGTACGTAAATTTCTGCCAGACCGGACGGTGTCACACACTATAACAGATTTCCTCAACGTGTGTTACTCATGGCCTTACTCGCCTTTTGGAGAGATTACATTGACGCGTGAAGAAATCGTTAGCTGTGTGAACACCATATTGTCTGTTTAGTCATGTTCGAAACGTCATTGCGCGAGTGAAAGGAAAGGAGGGAGAGGGGTTTAAAATTTCTTGCGACGTCGTTTGTTTTCAAGGCGAACAGGAATTTTCTTTCATTACGAGTTCAATTCGTTGCATTATTTCAAGAAAGGGGCAAGAAATGATAATGTGTCACACAGACACAACGAGGTTGCAGGATCTTTTGTCAGTTGCAGAGCATTTATTTCCGGTTTTCTATTATATCGTAATATGTATCTTTGTTGACCTATTGTTCAACGCGTCTTTGCATCTTCCCTAACAATTTCATGGATAGGAATACACGTTTCTGAGATTTCCAAGTGATGTAATGCCATTTCCTTTAACGAGAGAAATTAGCCCATATTTGTGGCTAGTGTTCTTCGATATTATTTAACACTGTAAGCAACATGTATCATTTTTAATGAATTCAAATAAAAAACACATGCACGCACGCACACACACACAGAGCTTTGGTCTGCGTTTTTTGCACACTGTATCGACACCTAGCCTTTATTTGCTATTTTTCTTCATTACTGTTTATCACTAAACTACATTTTATCTCTCGTGCTTGATAACTGATATCTTTGTTCCCTTTCCTTCATTCCTTACCCCTTCAGCCATTCACATCGAATCTACACATAATACACCAACTTCCTCCTTCCCAGCCTTCTGCTCACTGACAGTCATATTCTATTATTTCCAGCCCCGTTCTCACGTTTTCTTTCGTATCATTTGGTGGTTTTACTGCCTATTGCATCCTGTTTGTGAGAACTGAGACTGTATCAAGACCGACAGATATGATTCCGATCAATAGTCTTTCTCAGTTTTCCGACGATTCGGCCAATAACTTATCACAGCAGAAGGGTAGGGCGTTTCTCACAGTCTCTGTGAATGGGTAAAGAATAACGACAAAATTATGCTATAGACCCCACCTGCAACTAAACGGGGAATTTTGAACAGTACCTAGCTTATTGTTAATGCATTTGTAACTTACTCCGTTCTGAAGTTCGAGTTTTGTTTCTGCTTCAGTAATGTAATTCCATGCTAATAAAGTACACTAAACTGCGGTACCAGAGACAATTCTTTATCATTTTTATTTTTTACGCGCGCATGACATAATTCGGAATGATAGTGTGACACACTAATAAGTTTCACTGTACCGACAAGTTGTGTGTGTTTGAAGTATGTGTATTTTTGTAGTCGGGGTTGATGGCCAAGCCCAACCCTTTTGAGTATTACGACACTACTACAGCCGCTCTCGCTGAGTTTCGTTCTACGTACGTATCTGTGTACTTATGTTGTATGTGACTTGGTAAGGGGTCAAGCACCCCACGCTGTAGTCTAGCTGCCCTAGCCACTATACACGTGGAGCCCTCGTCTCTAGCGGTGTAGCAGTACTGGCCCCCGCCCCATTTATGCCTCAAGGCCGCGTTTCTGTGGCGGTACATCGTTACATATAATTTTTCTCCCGTATAGCAGCAGTTCAAACATTCCTTTTTCAAAGGACATTGGAAATGATATCCACTTTCGTAGTCCCGTTCCTTGTTACTTATCTTCACTTATACTCACCAAAGCTTTTCATTTTCTTAGAATAATGTAGCCATGTAGTAATACATGCATTTTCTACAATTATTGCTACGTTATAGGGTTCAGAAATGATATAAGTTCTTATATTTTTTAGATATTGAAGTCAGGTTTGGTATCTGATCCAGGATAAATTAATGTGTAAATTAAAAATACACAGTTCGACTTATAATTGCTTCCGTATATTATAACGTGTCAGCTTTCGAATTCTTTTAAAAATGCAATTTTAGTAAACAATGCGGCAACAATAAACGATAATCGAAAACCCCTCTTTCACCCGCCACATTTTCCGTTTCAACTTAGCGAACAGGAGTCCTCCGGGTTTTACCTACAACCAGCGGATACTTGCTGACATGGCGTCTTGAAGCGCTGTGAAGTATTTCGGTCCTTGTAGAGGATTTCATCCCTCGTCGATGCCAAGGCTGCAAACATGCACAGGTAATGGTATGTGTAGTAGATTTGTTCGGAATATATGTCGTTTATTAATTTACGAGACCAAAAGTAATGTGTCATTATATGTTTATTGATTTAATAGGAGATTTTGTAGGATTGAAAATACGCAGTAGGGTCGACGACTCCTTTTTTACCCCGAAAGAAAATCAATAATATTAGGAAAATTTTAGTTGCCAATATAAGTTTGTTATTGCTGTATTTTGGCTGAATTGTGCGCTTTGGTAGTGTGTTAGCGGGTGTGTTCTGAATGTTGTGCAAATGGAAATCGAATATTTCTTTCCCGTTAAATCATCTAGGCCAGGGGGAAAAGGGTTGCGTAAAAGGCAGGAGGGGAAGGGGAGGGTGGGGTAAAGAGCTTATGATAAGAGCAACATGGCGGAAGGGCTGGGTTAGCCGTGACGAGGAAGGGTTGACTTTTAAAAGGATTCACGTTATTCGTTATTTGAACGAGGTGTAGTTGATTGATGGAATTGATATTTAAAATGTTTTCAAGTGACTTGTGAAATAGTTGTGCATGAGGTGCATGATAGGTGTAATTGTTGCCACCTGTGTGATTCATAGGGTGTTTCGGTTTTTTAAGAATTACTGATAGCCGTTTCTTGTGCGCTGTATTAATTCTGAATATTTAAATATTTTGACAGGAGTTTGGATGAGGTTGGGAAAAACCACAGTGCCACCTGCTAGCAGTCAAAACCGGTAACCATGACGTCAGCATTGTCATCACAGCGATTCTGCCTGCGTTGGAACAACCATCAGTCAAATTTATTATCTGTGTTCGATCAGTTACTCCATGATGAGTCTTTTGTGGATGTCACACTTGCAGTGGAGGGTCGTTTCCTTCGTGCCCATAAGATGGTACTGTCAGCATGCAGCCCATATTTTCAAGCTCTGTTTGTGGGGCATCCTGACAAACATCCCATTGTTATCCTGAAAGATGTACCATACTGTGACATGAGGAGTTTATTGGACTTTATGTATCGTGGAGAAGTAAGTGTGGATCAGGAAAGGTTAACTGCATTCCTCAAAGTTGCCGAGTCTTTGAGGATAAAAGGACTGACGGAAGTAAATGAGGAAAAGTGTGACCTGCCGTCAATAACGTCTTCCCTTCTGTCGTCTGTTCCACCCCCTGTTGTGACCACACACACGCCACCACCACCACCTCACCTTCATAGGATTCATCCCACATCATCCCTTCATAAACGTACTCTCCCAATGCCGTCTGCTTCTTCTGCCACCTCCAGTAACCCATTGTTAGGTTCGGCACTTACTGCACCTAAAAGAAAACGTGGAAGACCACGAAAACTGTCCGGGAGTAGTGGTGGAGCTTTAGCAGCACCTGGCCTCACAGAAGGTGCCACGTCTTCCTCTGGCTCAAGTAGCAGGCATCAGTCTGCAATGGATGGTAATGGAGAAGTTGAAAACTCACCAAGACTATCATCTGCAGATTCTTTAGTGGCACAAGAATCACCTGAATTGCTGGAGTTGAAGATGGGCATGGAGTTCCAACATTCACCGGCAGCAAATTCAGGTGCATCCAAAAGACCATCAAATGGAGAGAATGGATCAGGTCCTGGACCAAACACATCATCTGCAGAGGAAGGGAAAACACCAAACAAGGTGAGGCGTTAGTATATTCTTAGGTGTTTTGTGTGAGTTGTGAATGCCACATGTAAGCTCATTACACACATAGACTTCAGAGAGGAAACTGTTAATGAGAGTTCATATTCAGTATGTGCCTTTGGGAATGTAGCAACCTAAACTTTGGGAGCAAGTGGCTACTGAAGAAATTACCTGCCTTGTGAAACGTGAGGATCATGGCTGCATTCACAATAACCCACACAGTTAAGTCCAAGAACCTGTGTCATATTTTGTAACATGCTGGTGTTTATGTGGTGTTAGCCTTATGTCCAGTGCTCAGGCTGAAGTTTTACGTCTAGTTAGCTTGGTGCAGCAGTTTATTCAGTATATTATCCATAGGCTGTCCTATCCATAACCTGAGGATGATCTGTGCTTTGGCATTCAGGGATCTGCTTATCATGGAACAGAAAGTTATGTTGTGAATTACTTATTCGTGTTGCCTTTGGGATGGTAGGATTCAGGTGTAATAACTGATTGTAGGTTTGTTTTTTTTCACAATGGCATTACATGGTAGATACACGGCAAACTGTCTTGGTATCTGAAATGTGTGATAAAGGGTTTATTAAAGCAGTGAAAATGTAGCTGTGAATCAGGTGAAGGTAGTCCAGCTTACCAGGTTTGATATAAGATTTGTTTAAGCATCTAAATGTCTTGCGACTAGGATTGTAAAGTTATATATAATAAGTGTTGCAAAGAAGAATCAAAGTTTTCAGTTACCAGTAAGCCAGATGTTCTGTGGAATGTATACAAACTAGCTATGTTTGTTGCAAATACAATTGTTAAGGTCAGGTCATTTCATTTCACATCAGTGCACAAAAGCCAAGTAGCCCCACTCCCTTAAAGATTTTGGTGAAGTGTGAAATTGTAGATGTAAATAAAAGTACAAAATTCTATCCTTCTGCTCCTTGTGCTTTATTTTAATAGGGATTTTATGGGGCATGAAACAGGTTGTAGATGTTGCTGTAACTGAACTTCTGATTTAGTTAGAGGGCTGATTCAGGGCTTGGAGGTTGATGACACGCTGGTTCCAAAGGGACGTCACACACTTAGATTTAATTTTGATGGGCATCAGTTACCAAAGTTGACTTTTGATTATAAATTGACAAATATGGACCTGCAGACTTTTGTTGTCAAAAGCATTGATTTATGTGTCATTTAGTAATCCTAGCAATGCACTAGATACCAACTAGGGATCATGTTGGCAGTCCGGAGTTATAAATTATAGTGTACGGTACTGTAAGGTCATGTAAGCATCTCCCAGGCTTGAATGAGGATAGTGCTTCAGCCAGTGTGCTGGAAACTTGCTGGAGTTTCATTTAAACTAGTGCCTGCAATTTTTCTAACCGGATGTTTGTGTCTGTTCTAACTGCTTGGTCACTGTACTGAGATATTGAAGTTGATTTGGAAATATTATTCATATTTTTGTTTTGTTGTTTTGTACTAAGCAGTGGGGCAGCATGTGTGGAAGAGTTTTGAGGAGCTTGTTAGTTTGTATGATTAGTGTTTTTACGTGCATGAGAAGCAACAATAAAGTGTTTGATAGACTCAGTTCAAACTGAAAAGGTAGTAGGGTATTCAGACTTGGCTGCTATGTACCCTAAAACTGTATCCTGACTGGAATGCCTTGCTGCATGTGTTTGTGTACAGTACATCAGAATGTCAGGCTCTTGTTGGAAAGACTTCTGTTGTTGCATTTAACTACGGATGCGTAAACTATTCACCTACCTTCAGTCTGGCAGTTATGCTCTGTATTCTTGTACAGAGCTGCCTCTTGCGAGTATGTGAATGTCCTGGCCCAGTGAAGAAGATGAAAGATACACTTGAAAAATTTTTGGTAAAAATTCCAATCAAACACACAATGGTTAACAGTGGATCCATTGTTAAGAAATCCCTTAACACATGCATGTCAGCTGGGTGGCTTGCAGGCAGCTTGCAGCATATGAATCTTTCCAAACCATCTGTGAATAGGGCCCAAAGATATTATTTATGAATACAAGTGTTTGGTTAGTTAAGATTGTTAAATTGGTTTTGGCCATACTGAACTGAAATTTCACTTGTTATACTGCCACAAGGTATTGAAATCATTTGTGATTTTAGAAGTTTAATTATTGTATTTTTTTTTTTGGTGGGGGGGAAATAAAACATGTTAGCAACAGAAATATATGAAATGGCAAGGAGCTGTTGCATTTTGATATTACAAAGTACCTAAGCAAATGAAACAGGAAACTACAAGGAAAACAGTATTAATAATATCATTGTACTATGATGTAAACACTTTCCAGATAAAATTTTTTTTTCTTAAAAAATACAAATAAAAATTAGCACATTTTGGAACATGCAGATAATTTAGTTTGCATGAGTCATTTGGTGCTTTAAAAATGCTGGATTGTGAGAATTATATTTTAAAAACTGATTTCAAGATTTTTACCTTTTTGAAATGCAATTTTCCATGTTCACTGCACCATACAATTTTGATCATGAAGCAAATGATAATATACAAATGGAACTGATAGAACTGTAATTTGAGTTTTAAAAATGCGGTGATGGTGGAGTGCCAAGTTTTTATACCTACTTACCCCAACCCCGATGTCCAAAATAATATGTTTATTGTATATGTGCAGTGCTTGGTAGCACATATTTGTGCGAACAGTGTTCTCACTCATGAAAAGAAACAGGAGCTCTTATAAATCATGAATAATTTCCTTCCTTATAAGTAATGAAAGCAGCACTGGTCCAGAATTTTAAAGCTGATGTGAATAAGAAAAGTGCAATTGAAAGATGCCAAATTTATGGAAAAATTCTCTGTTTAGAGATGAGGTGTTGGAATAGTACCCAATTAGATAGCAATTTCGATTTCTTATTCAGTTTTGGATTATATGGTGGTCATTGTTTATGGTACCATATTTTTGTAATGTTACACCTTTTGTTTATTTTTAAAATTTTTTGTCCCATATTCTGTTCTGGAAGCTCATCATGGTGTGCTTGCAGCAGGGAGTTGGATGTGTCTGTTCTAACATTCTTTGTTACACAGACGGAAAGGCGGTTGTGTTCACAGTATTATTTCCATGAAAGTGCTTGAAAGCAAACTGTTAAAACTGCTTTGTTAAATGTTGTATGTGCAATAGAATGTCAGCTGTTGTTGCTGGTTTCATTTCTGATATCAGTGTGAGGCAGAAATACAAAATCTGCATGCATTTTGTTAGCTGGTCACAACTACACCAGTGCAGTTTTAGCCTGTTTTTGAACCTCCTCCTCTGCAGGATTTAAGTAATGTTACACTTTTAGGAGTTGGTAGTTTTATTAGAATTTGATGTAACTGTTATGGCATACCTTTTTATTTTATTTCACACCTCATAGTATTTTGTAGAGTCATATACTGCAGATGCTGCACATTTGTGGGTTTGTACTTTGTGGTTTTGCTTATTTGTGTCATAATTATTGTGTCAACTCTGGTGCATCATGGTGTACGTTGGTCTCTGTTTTGTGGTCGTGCTGGTGTAGGCCCATGGAGTAAAATGTGAGTGGTCACATATGCTTGCTTGTCTTGCACACTAACTACCTAGATACAGGATATGGACTGTCCAACTCTATTTTCCCAGTTTTTGTAAGTAATTGTTGTCCTTGTGTTTTAATTATGTTTGGAAAGTGTGATACATGTGCTGATGAAGAGCCTGAGTATAAAGAGAAAAGAGATGCTTTATCTTTTAGAGAAAGTGAAGGTTCCTGGATAAGGGACAGGGGAATGAGCAGTGGTTGCAGTTAGATGTCATTTTGGTGTCAGTGATCCAGTGATGCATTTTGTCAACAAATATCCAGACAAAATAAGGGGAAGCATTGAGGTTAATGTTGCATTGAGAGTGAAAATTTGTTGTGTTATTCGCTGTGACCCTTTCTTTGAAATGATGAACAGTGTCTTGTGGGTATGGCTGTAAGTTGAGAAACAGAATTTGTCAGTGATGCTGTGGTGAGCTAAGCTAGTAAAGAGTGGTTTGAAAGCTGTCTGTGAAGTCCAAGAAGCCAGCATTTAAGGTCCTCCTTGTCCTTGATAATGCTGCAGGCCAGATGCAGGATCTTGGTCTCAACCATCAAACTACCCAAGTTGAGAATCTCTCCAGTACTCTCACCTCAATCCTGCAGCTTCTTAGCCAGGGTATCGTCACAGCATTCAAGAGGACATTTGCCACACTTCCTGCATTATTTTGGATGCACATGAGGATGGGACTTTTGTTAGTATCAGTGGATGTTGAAAATTGACGGCATATGTGCCTGCATGTTAAATGTAAAGGAGGCTTTGTGTAAGCTGAAGTCTGTGGCTGTGTGTAGCTGCTGGAAAAAGTTTTGGCCTGAAGGATTGAACAACCTCTGGAGATTCTCCAACCAGCAGGATGAGTAAGGCACACTCTCATGTTAGCCCATAAAGATCCAGGAGAAGGATTGGAGGAAGTTGATATCCAGGAAGTTCTCAGACACTCATGCAGCAGGTGTAACTGCAGAGGATCTTGAACATTGAATGCTGGAGAAAACAGAAGATGTAGATTCTGAGATTCTGATGCTGTTGCAAGGAGGTCTCAGCTGATACCATTGCTCTGTAGGAAGGCCTCCAAACAGCATACGTCTCTCATGTCTTGGAGTTCAACTTTTTCGTGGCTATATGCCTAGTTTTAAGCTCGCAATGGCTGTTTTGGCACCATGCAAGGAGGTGTCTAAGGACATACAGAAGTAGCAGATCAATCACAGCTTACCTCTTTCATTACTGAGTCTTCTGTCTACCCTTTGCCATACATTCTTTGACATTTAATCAGTCAGACAACATTTATCCAGGGGCACTGATGTCATTCCAGTCAACACCAACCCAAATGTTTTTATGTTTATTAATTATTGAGTTGCCTATTGTCATGCTTCATCTGTTTTTGGTCCTGTAACCCCATTTTTCCCATAATTTCTTAACTTTGCATGATGAAATGTAACCATTTGTCATATTTTTCAAGAATATTACCCCATGGAAAAGTTGTGCTGTAACACAAATTAACTGCTCAGCTAGCTGGTAAAAAATTAATACCGAAGGTGTTGTGAAAGTACTGGATGAACTAAGCTGGCAGATTTAGTTGTAAACAGCTGAGTGGTACTGTACAGTCATGCCAGCATGGTGTGAAAATTCATATGTTTATCAAAATCCAGTTTTACCTTACACCATTTTTCCCCTGTTTTGCATTTTTAATTGCGAACACTTTTGGGATGCAACTAATTCTGTGCAGAGAATTCCTTGGGAAGCTAAATCGCTCAGGTAGTCAAGAAATGCTTGGTTACAAACTTCATAGGTTCATTATTGTAATGAGGTTGTGATACAGTATCAGAAATTGTATTTGAGTTCTTGTTAAAAAGTTGCAACTTCCTGTTATTCACGTGGTCTGACGCAGGTACACCTTTTTGGATTTTGTCTGTCCGTCTGTAGAGGCTGTTGTGTTCATTATGTTCTTTTTAATAAATGTGTATTGAAATTGAGTATAAAAGTTCCCCAGACTGAATAAAGGGGAAGCATATTCTTCAGAAACATTGGTGTGTCTTTGTAAGACTGCATTGTTTCAGATCCAAGAGGATGGTAATCTTCTTGCTTCAAAATATAGTAATTTCACACCTCAGTTGGTGTGTGCTGTTTGCATGTCTGTGGATCTGGCTGTCCATGTTTCATTTTGAGAACTACGGAACAAATCGTGATGATTTTTGGTGATATGAGCATGATTGTTTGAGGTAATCTCAAGATCTCTTGCTAAATTTTGTACTCATTTGGTAATAACAAGATGGTAGACATTTACAAGTCAACATTGCATGAGTCCCAGAAGACGTTAAAGATTCAATACACAGGTACTTGTGAGGTGGAAGCTGCACAGATGGTTCTTAAATGTTGTATGGTGATACCTTTGAAAAATACGCAGTGACTTTTTGTAAAATGTGAAAACAGAATTGAGACTGCCTGCATACATCTGGTGGTGTCTCATTTTCTTCTTCAGTGATTATTACTTTTTGAGATTTGTAGACTTTCAGGGAAAACACCCGAGCATGAAGTGTAGTAATCAGAGATTAACAGTTTTTAAAAATTTTACCCTTTTAATGCATCTTAACCTGATGTGTGTTTGATTTTTGGGGAATATATTGTACCTTTTTCTTAGTTGTGCTGGCTTGAATAATTTTTAAGGTCATTGAAATTTCTGGAAACTGGATCTTTTAAAAATGAAATAACTTAATAATCATGACTGCATGAATGAAATTGCTTTTCACTGTTGGGTTATAAATTTACATTACATACATGTTGGCTGTCAGCCAAAAGTTATTTATCTGATTGAGGGTGGTATATATTTGATTTATAAACAGCATTATTTCTGTCAAGGTAGCAGGAAAAAAAGTACATGTATGTAGATTCTTTGTATTTTGGTATGGATTACACCTTACCAGTCGTGTTGTGCCCATGTTTTACATTGAACCCTTGGATGAAGTTGTTTTGATATATCTAGTCTTCTTTGTCTTCCTCCCCCTCCCTTCCTCTCCCCCCCAACTGTGGTTCTGCACCTTGGTTCCAGTGTTCACCACCCCAGCAATGCTAGCAGGATTAATATCTTTCAGTTTTTAGGCATGTTTGCCACATTGCAAAAAGTGACTTAGGCGTGTCATGTCTGTATATCTGTATGGAACAACTCTGCTCCCACAGGACAAATTTTTATGAAATTTCATATTCGAGGATCTTTTGAAAATTAGGTTTTATTCATGTAAAACAAGAAAAATGGGCACTTTACATTAAGGCATATGTACATTTATAATAATATCTTGTTGCATTCTTCTCAGAATGGGAAATGTTGCAGACAAGAGTTGTAGAGAAAATCCAAACAAACATTTTATGTTCAGTAACTTGTTTCCAATAATCATACCATTTATGAGAAAATGTGGACAAATATGGTGGAACTGGGCAGGCCACAGATGGCAATATAATATGGCTAATGTGCATTGCATGCTGGCTAACTAAGGCTACAGACACATACTCAGAATATGTAATACTTTTTGCGTTCCCATGACAGTTGTTATGTGAATGTGCCTCAATGTTATGTTATATGTACATTGCCTGTCTTGTTAGGTATTGGAACAGTTCTTTTTGGAGGGAGATGTTTTGCATGGAAGATGTCTTGTGTATATGCCATTGACATTGTTTAAAGTGTGGCTAACATTGTCACTGGCTGTATGTGTATTTTTCTCATAGAAATAATCTTGTATTTGAAGTTAGTACTTAGTTGAATTATGGCAATAATTAGTTTTGGTAGAAGATCTTGCAGTGGAATGTAAGGTGCTAAACTCACTGTTGATGAATATTCAGAATATTCATGTCTTATTGATTTATACATGGTTGCTGACATTTCAGAGGAACTGGTTGCCTCCATCTACAGGATCTAAAGGATAGGTGAGATAAGAGATATAAGTGACCAGTAGGATGGCAGGGTGTTGACTTATGCCACAAAAGTGCTGTACTTTTCAACAGCTCTTCTACAATTTGTCATGGACAAGGCTACTGTCGGGGTTCAAATGGAATGGCAGGGGTGGGGGAGCTGGATTTCGTTCGCCTGAAAGAAGTTAGAAATCCTGAATTTTGTGCTTCTGGTTATTTAATACGTTTTTGCCCACTTAATTTGTTGAAATGCATGATTTTGCTTCCAAAATCTTGGCAGGTATGTGTCAACAATATGGAGATGCAAGCTGTCATCAAGTTTTTTTCCTGCAAGGCAAGGCGCTGAAGGAAATACACGCCATTCTGACAGAAACATTAGGGGAACATGCACCATCATATGCCACTGTCAAAAACTGGGTGGCCTAGTTTAAACATGATTTTTCCACCTGTGATGTGCCTCGTCCTGGACGACCCTAAACAGTGACCACCACGGAGATTATTGATCAAATTCATGAGCTAATCTTGGAAGACCGCCGGATTTCAGCTAAATCAATAGCTGAGCAACTGGGCATTTCACGTGAGCTGGTTGGGTCCATCATTCATGAAGATTTGGACATGTGGAAGCTCTCCGCAAAGTGGGTCCTGAAATGCCTGAATGCGGATCCAAAATGTCAGTGGTGCCAGTCGTCTGAGCAACTTTTGGAATTTTTTCGGTGCGATCCAAATGATTTCCTGTCACAATTGGTTACCGTGGACGAAACCTGGTTACATCACTATGACCCAGAGACAAAGCAACAATCAACGGAGTGGCGGCATAGCGGCTCACCCTGCCCCCAAAAATTCTGAGTGCAAAAATCCGCTGGGAAAGTTTTCGCCTAAATTTTTTGGGATCAAGACAGCATCCTCCTTATTGATTATCTTCCAAAGGGCCAAACTGCTGCTAGACCTTTCAGGTCTAGCAGTAGTTCAGACCTTTCAGCATTTTAAAGTTGCCAAGAATGTGTTTGACAGCTTTTTGTACTCTGAAGTGGATTAAACCTTTACAGTCTTGTGTAACTTTTGCACAGTGTGATGTACTGGAATTGGAAATACACCCAACCCTTAACAGACCATGGTGAATGAATGAATGAATGAATGGATAGTGGGTCCCAACCCTTATCGGTCCCAATGCACTTAGGCCTTTTTAACAGGCCCCTTCGTGTTGCTTAAACTAGATTCTGAGTCAAGGGAGCCCTGTCCCTGTAATAAAGTTACAGATTGCTCCCAGACTCAGATTTCTAATATCATTGCCCCTCTGCCCCCCCCCTCCCCCCAAATAAAATGAACCCAGATAAGAATGTCTAAGTGTAGCTGGAACTTCACTTTTAATAGAAAGTGTGAGATGAGGTTTCTTCTGCTGTGCATTTCCTACATGAAGGACTTTGAAAATTTTATGATGGTAAATCTTGCGTGGTATGAAAATTTTATGATGGTAAATCTTGCGTGATTTCAGGCTTCCACTGTGATGTAAATGAGATGTGAGCTTTTCTGGGATTCGTAGGTGACACACTACCAGTTGTTGCTGCATGGAATCCCAGAAGAGTGCAGATCTCATGGTAAAAGTCTTTATGTAATGTAGGAATTGTGTACTGCTGCAGTCACAATTGAATTTTGTCTGATCAAGCTGCCACCACCCCAGTAACAGATATTGTAAAGCTCTGTGGCTTGGGAGAGGAAAGGTGATGATTGAATACAGGGACACACAAATCATGTGGCTTCCGTTGCACTGGATGTGAAGATGCATAAATTTTGAAGTTCTATATGTTTTGGGAACGTCTGTTGATTGGAGATAAATGTTTTCTTTGAAATGTGCTTGTCAGTGAGATAATTGTATGTTTGAAATTTTCTCTTTTATTTATTTGTACACCTAGGTTGGTGTCGTCATTTGGCCAACCCAAGGCCTTTGTGAGCTGGCTTGAAGAGTAGGCGTTTCTCGTGATTCATCATATTTGCAATGAGCATTCTCAAAAAAATTCCATGTATTTATATTCCAGAGTCCTTTTTATGGTGGCAGGGATTATTGAATGTTTCCTGTTATATCTTTCCGATATATGGTACATATGGCATTATCTTTGAAGTCTTACATGAAGCAGAATTATTCAGCAGTAGTCACCATTAAATACAAATTTTTGTGCCCTAGCTCATGCTAAATCTTACACTGTAAGCCACCTCTTAGTATTTGTGAGTGTACTATTTAGGGTCGTGGGCCGGGTAGCTCAGTCGGTGTAGCGACTGACTATGGGCTGGATGGTCCGGGATTGAATCCCGGTGGGGATGAGATTTTCCGCCCATCCAGACTGGCCCAGGGGCCCACCCAGCCTTCTGTAAAATGGGTACCGGGTCTTTCCCGGGGGTAAAGTGCGGCCAGGGCATGCTGCTGACCACTCACCCCCTTCTAGTGCCATGGTCACGGAAGAGTAGAGCTGTACCTCTACCCACCCTCTGGGCCACACTGGGCCTGTAACGGGATCACTTTACTTTGCCTTTTACTAATTAGGGTAGTGTTGACTGTTGAATACTTGACCAGTTTGCTCTGGTCCATTTTATGAGCTTTGTGCAACTCTTCAGCATTTAGCCAACACATGCTTTTGTGATCTGCTTCACCAGTGATTTGAATTTTTATGTCATTTTATTCTTTTGCAGGAATCAGCACCAGTGTCACATTCAAAACAAGTGAAAGAAGAGCCAGAGCCCACTCCTGGACCATCCTCTCAAGGTGACTTGATCAGTACTGCTAGTTGTTAATGTGCAATGTCAGATGAAATGGACACTCCTTTTATTGGTAGCATTGCCTTCTTTCACATTTTCTGATATTTCTACCAAGGTATCTGAAAATTGGTTGGTTCAGAATTTGAAAATTGTATGGAACACAGACATACACATGCATGTGTATTTGCACATGTCATGATGTCCCCATGAACTGTCGTGTCTTCCTGTTAAGGATTGTGATTTGTAGTTGAAGCTAAGGGGTTCTGGATCTGGACATCATATTAAAGAGGCCAGGCTTTGAAAATGGTCCCTTCAGGGGGTTAGTGTGCTGCTGTGTATTTTGTGTAAGTAGGTGGTGTATTTCACAAATAGAAGTGCCCATAAAATTTGGTTTGTGCAAGTAACTTTTGCTGCAGTCAATTTTGGGCATGAAATATTTTAAGTGAGAATTACATTGCACAACAAATCACAGAAAAATAACAAATATCTCTTTACCTTGCACTTCTATATGTGCCAGTTAAGCACAAGTAACATTTTATGCTGTAAGTGAACAGTTTTAAATGATTATTTGTGCAGTTCAGCATATGTAACAGAAGGAACACAATCACTGAAAGTGGCATATTTGGCTATCACATCAGTGCTGGCTTCCTACCCTCTCAGCAGCCAGGGAATATAATGTGCAAGTTGTGTGTAATTTTAACAGTCACTTTGTCTTGGAACTTGGCACATGTCTTGGGAAATTGCATGCTACTACATGTTTTTCTTCAAGTTGGGTAGACATACTTGTTTATTTGCTTGACACGTATCTGGAGCAGATGATCATAGTGGAAGGTGCCGAAGAACCACGTAATGGAAAAGTAAAAGAAACTATGAAAGATTTGAATTACAATGTCGTCATTGCACTTAACATCGTTTCCTGTTTTGGTCTTAATAAATGTTTAGTGCCAGGAAATATTAAGTCCCTGATGTTTGTTGCATAGAATGTACATAGATTACATTATGAAATAATGTGAAATGCCAACTTGAAACAACAAGGTAATTTATTGATGTATCCTTAGCTTAACATGTTTTGGGCGTGCACGCCCATCATCAGGAGCACTAGATGTTAAGTTGAAGCATATGGTTTTCTGCATTGTAAAGAATGAGACAGTATGAAGCGTGTGTGTAGTGGCCGCTCACTGTGTTATATAAGCATTTATCTGTGGTCTATGGAGTATTGTATAGGGGTGTCTGTGCAGTAACCGGAGGTTTGTGCTCACCTGGTTGTGGGTGGGGGGTGTGTTGTTGTAGTGGGGACTTGTGGTGAAAAAGTTATTTGGTGTTTGGGGTTCTGCATGGGTTGTGGGCATTTAGTGTGGTGGTTAGGTTAGTTAGTGGCAGTGGGTGTGTGGTGTGGTTAAACTACTTATTCATGTTAAAAATTTTAAATAAATTTTACATACCCAATTTTGTAGATGAGTGGTGGTCCTGAGAGCCACTGCCAAGGATACATCAGTAAATACCTTGTTGCATCAAGTTGGCATTTCACATTATTTCATGATGAAGATGCATGGTCAAACAACCCTCAAATAGATTACATTAGTTTGGTATTATAATGGCAGATTGATTGTGAAGCCATGGCATGGGATGAAAAGTGTTACTTTTACATTTTTTATTAGTTCATGAGTACAGTATGAAGAGCAGTGGGATGCTGTGTTAACTCTTTGAAACCCAAAGTTCATGTTAAAAATTCGGTTTTCACTTCACAGGAGACAGTGGTATCCCTTTCAAAGACCAGTCATTGCTCTTTTGAGAAATGCCTATTCTGCGAATCATGTATGACATTATTACATGTGTAGGAAAAATGCATTTTCACTGTTGAAGTAGGTGATACAGGTGGTACACATGGTAGTGACTGTGTTCTAAAAGACTTTAAGTGCATAGTATATAGTTGGAAATCCATGCTAATAAAAATACCAACCTGATTTGTTGTCTGTTGCCCTGTTTTGGAGGAACATTAGAATTACTGATTTTCTCTGTTTCACTACTGGTTATTTGTTGGGTGCTTCTAGCAACTCATGAGGTGGTTCATTTATTAGGACAGGAATGTGTATATGGTATGTAGCTGAGTGATTAAGTGTTCAGTCTGAGATCTTTAATGGGTTTTCCCTCCAGGCAGATCTTGGCATTGCATAAAATAAGCCACTGTCATTTTCACATCCTTCTCTGTTTGTCATTTGTAATCTTGTTTCATTGTTTGGCATGACACAATCTAAATGGTTGATACAGCATAAGTAAATTAGTAGAATAAACAAAAAATCAAGTTTCAGTTTAATAGGTATCACATCATGTGTGCCCTTTGTTCTAGGTGTATTTTCTTTAAGCTTCATGATTCACTGACCATGCATGTTGAAAACTGGCAATAAGTAAATGAATACTTTGTTTAATTTCACAGACCCAGGTCAAGCCTTCATCCGGCCAAGTAATACAAATGACCCCGAACAGTATGCACTTGGTAAGTCTACAGAACTGACAATGCTTCTAGTCATCTTTTTCCTACTCTCTCTTGTATCTAGTGTGTATGGTTGTGCTTTAGAGTTGTATGAAAAATTCACTGAATGTATGTACAGACTCATGCTACAGTTTTTTTTTTAAATTGCTGGAAGCACTTTTAGTCTAATAACACACTTGTTTGTGCGTGTGTGTGTGTGTGTGTGATCGTCACATTTTAATAAATGCTTTACTAGAAGTCCGTATTAAGTTTGACTATAATGTCCGGTGGTTAATGTGGATTTTGTCTTCTGTAGAAGTAACATTAATAATAAACTAGCAGATGATGTGACAGTATGTTTGAGGAAGACATGATGGTGGTATATTGAAAATGGTTGTGGTTGTATTGCTTTTGCAGCAGTGATTGTTTTATGTCCTTTGACTGCATTACAAATGCCAGTTTTACAGTTGGTGAACGTTACGTGAATTGGAACGTTTTGCAAACAGGTTTTTGAGACCGGGAAAGATTGTGTTTTTGAGACATAAGTTAGCTTATTGTATTGCAACAATGTGAACATGAGTAGTGATCCGTGTGTACTGACCCTTTTAAGGGTAGGATGCACTGTCACATCCTGCTCTGTTACATCCTGCTGTGATGATACTCCTCTGCCTGGGTCCTATTTAAAAAAAAACTCAATTTCTGATTTCATGCTCTCACTGTCTCCAAAAATGGCTGCTTTCTCACAATTCTATGTTCTCGCTGTGACAGATTTATTCACAGTTCTTTTCCCTTCCCAATTTCCTGACAGCATTGGCCCTGATAAGGGCAGTTTTCACACTGTATTTTTATTTATGTTGACAGCACTGTATTAGGCATGTAAAAAAGGCTATCTTCTCACATCCAGATTTCTGTTAGTACATCCACTTTTCCTTGTCCAATGGCCCAGACTAGACTATTTTCATCTCCTCCTGGCCCCTTAATGGTCTTGAATAACCATGGTTCATGCAATCTTCCTGTGTAACCAGACTCCTCTTTTACCCTACGTATGTCAACCTTGTGGATGGAGGAAGTATATTTCTCCAAATCTGTGGTATCCATTGATAAAACTACATGGTTTCTCAACCCATAAGAGCATGATCTTATTAAATTTTTTTGAGAAATTAATGGTGGCATTTTATTGTTACATTTAGTCTGAGGTATATGGACCCTTCAAATGTTTAATCATTATGTCCTAGCAGCCTCTGCAGATATGCATATTGGTTCAGCTTTTAGTGGATTTCACTAATTTATGCCACCAAAGTTCAATTCACTAAGCACCATGCCATATATAAATATAGTGGGCATTATTATGGGCTAGAGTTTCATGCATTAGAGTTCTCAACTCTGAATGGAGGTGAGTGGTGAGCCTCTCAGTTCACAAGGTCCTTGTGGATACAGCTTCTCAGTATGCAACAGATAGGAAGCTGGGTGACCTTCAAAGCCATTGTGCCTATTTTAAGTTGGTGTAACAGAGACAATTAAAATTCTGCATTTTAAATTTTTTGTCTGTCAGCATCCAGTGTGTATTGACACACACCACTCAAAGCCCCATGTCTTATGCAAATGTTGATTATTTTATAAACAACTTAGGTGAAATTAGTGGGTGGTGGGTCTGCCCTGAAAAATGGTCAGAATTGTATTTTGTAAATTGAAAATCTGATAACACTGTGCACCTTGCAGTCTGTTTTCTCTCACCATTTTATTGCTTTTGATGTTTTTTTCTCATTAAAATTTTTTGCCAGTGTCATACATTTTAGAACAAGAGTGGTGCATCTACAATAGCATTTCTGAATGATGGTAGCACGTCGCATTGGAATAAAAGAAGAGATTATGCTGTGGGACAAATGGTAGTTATAACAGTGAAACATTTACAGTGAAAGAAATTGATTTTGAGTGTGATAACACAGGTTTGTGAAGACTTTTTGATCAGAAAGTGACGCTCTGAAGTATGGACACCCTCAGAAACCTGTAGTTCATGATTGTTTTCTTTGTTGATAGGGTTTATTGGTATGCGTAGGTTTTTGTAATTTTCTGTGGCAGTAGACTTCAGAAAGAATATGCAAGGAGTGGAATTATGTTTTTAGCTCGCTGTTTGGTAGGAATGAATAATGAAAAATTGTGTGGAGATAAATTGTGAACATACCTACAACATCCTATGTGTGAAACATTTATTCCTCATTGATAATTACAAATTTATTACACCCTTAATATAACAGACCTCCATTCAGCAGATCGCAGATGGGGGGTGGGGTGGTGCAAGTCCTGTACCATTCTGTTAGAGATTTCAGAAGTCCAATAAATGCCAATTGTGAGAAAAGTTTGTACTTTTTTCCTCTTCATTTTTATAAAATTTGTTGACCACATTGTTTATCAAAAGGAACATTTCTTTTTGTAATGATGAATTGCTTGTGAAAATTAAAGCAAGTGATGATTTTCAGTTAGGAGGGAGGTCTTATATAAGATTCTCATTGAGTTTGGTATCCCTAGGAAACTTGTAAGGTTAATAAAGATGAGTCTGACTGAAACATATAGCAGAGTCCACATAGGCAAGAATGTGTCTGACAGGTTCCCTATTAGGAATGGTTTGAAACAAGGAGATGCTCTATCACCAATGCTTTTTAACTTTGCTTTAGAGTACGCCATTAGGAGGGTTCAGGTAAACCAGGAT
>Ga0123354_10003785_pt1 | contig 21091 bp, 17 predicted proteins | sample TergutLab28metaG_2_FD_97872 | JGI IMG/M metagenome (GOLD analysis project Ga0123354, IMG submission 97872) | Labiotermes labralis P4 segment gut microbial communities from Petit-Saut dam, French Guiana - Lab288 P4 | ecosystem: Host-associated > Arthropoda: Insects > Digestive system > Gut ... | reverse complement strand
TTGTCGCCGAAATCAACAGCCACCCCCTCAAATGCCTCGGATGGCTCACCCCCAACGAAGCCTTCCAACACCAACTAGAATCAATACCCAGCGTCACCGCTGCACTTCAAAATTGAACTCGGGAGAGCCTGGCCAGAGAGAGCACAACCCCCTGCCGCTTAGACAGTCCGCCATCAGGTAGGCCCTGGCAGGGGGAATTACGTGTCTCGGCAAGCGTAACAGCATCCCGCCTGCTACGCCCAGTCTGTCACCCAGAAGTGTCAGTCGTCGCTGAGAGGATGAAGTGTGCCTGAACGCAAGAAGAAGCTGATTGAGGTCGGCCTACCCCTGGAGACCATCAACCGGGAGTCAGCTCGCGAGAAGTCGATCCGCCACGGGCACCCCTCCACCCTGCACCTGTGGTGGGCACGCCGTCCGCTGGCCACCGCCCGCGCCGTGCTGTTCGCCCAACTCGTCGACGACCCATCAGCCCACCCCGAGCTGTTCCCAACCCAGGAGGAACAGGACGCCGAGCGCCGCCGTCTGCACGAACTGATCGAAGCGATGGTCGTCTGGGAAAACACCGCCCCCGACGCCCAAGGTATCCTGCTGCCGAGCCTTGGCCGCACCGTCTCGGGACGCGAGTTGTTCGCGATAGCCCGTGACGAGATCGCCAAGTCCAACGACGGGAAGCTGCCCGCCGTCCTTGACCCGTTCGCCGGTGGCGGCACCATCCCGCTCGAAGCGCAGCGCCTTGGCCTGGAAGCTCACGCATCCGACCTCAACCCGGTGGCGGTGTTGATCAACAAGGCGCTGATCGAGATACCGCCCAAGTTCGCCGGACGCCCACCCGTCCACCCCGACGCACCCGACCGAATCGGCGGCTGGCCCCGCGCCACCGGCCTGGCCGAAGACGTCCGATACTACGGCCAATGGATGCGTGACGAAGCTTTCAAACGCATCGGCCACCTGTACCCCAAAGTGAAAGACGACAAGGGTGTCGAACGCACCGTCATTGCCTGGATCTGGGCACGCACCGTCAGGTCACCCAACCCGGCCAACCCCATCGAGGTGCCGCTCGTCCGGTCCTGGTGGCTGGGCAAGAAGAAAGGCAGGGAAGCCTGGGTCAAAGCATCGGTTGTTGATGGACAGGTGCGGTACGAGGTCATGCACGATGCCAACGGGCCGAAAGGCGATGCCGACGGAACGGTGGACCGTGGCAATGGCATCGCTGTCGGCGACGGCACACCTTTTGCGGCCGAGTACACGAGAGCCGAGGCAAAGGCCGGGCGTATGGGTGTTCATCTCATAGCCGTTGTCGTTGAAGGAGAGCGGTCCCGGCGTTATCTCACTCCAACGTATGAACAGGCGCGGGCGGCGAAAGTCGACCGCCCCGTAGATCTGCCTGACGGCGATTTGGGGAATGACCCGAGAGCCATCACCACGCCCAACTATGGCTTGACGCGGTTCGTTGACTTGTTCACAAACCGGCAGCTTGTTGCCATGACGACATTCTCTGATCTTGTGGCTGAGGCTCACAAGCGGGTGTTTGCCGATGCGGTGGAGGCTTGGGGCAAGGTAGCTGATCCGCGTCTGCGGCTTGAGGATGGCGGAACTGGTCCCGCAGCCTATGCCGATGCTGTGGCGACCTATCTGGCGTTCGGTGTCAGCAAAGCAACTGATATGAACAACTCGTTGGCCAGCTGGAAGCCGAGCATGGATCAAGCGATCCACTTGTTCACGCGACAAGCCATCCCCATGCTCTGGGACTTCGCAGAAGTCAATCCGCTTAGCGGTTCGGCGGGTGATCCAAGCATTTCTCTGGGAGGTATTGCTAAGGTGTTGGATCGCCTGGACACATCGCCAGAGGGCTGCGCTCAGCAAGACGACGCGAGCACCAGAAGTTACTCACACACGGTTGTATCGACTGACCCGCCATACTATGACAACATCGGGTATGCCGATCTTGCCGACTTCTTCTACGTGTGGCTTCGACGCTCGCTGGCCAGCATTCAGTCGGAAACCGTTTCTACCTTACTGACTCCCAAAGCGGACGAGCTGGTGGCCAATCCCTTCCGTCACAATGGTCGTGACGGCGCGGAGTCGTTCTTCGTGGATGGCTTCAACGAGGTCTTCCACAAGGTTCGACTGGGATATGCCGACGATGGCGAGACGCTCCTCACCGTCTACTACGCCTACAAGCAGCAGGACGCAGATGTCGAAGGAACCGCCTCGACTGGCTGGCACACACTGCTCAACGGACTTGTGAAGGCCGGGTGGGAGATCACGGCGACCTGGCCTGTGCGCAGCGAACTTGGTAACAGGATGCGATCCATCGACTCCAACGCCTTGGCATCATCCATCGTGCTGGCCTGCCGCCCGCGTCCCGATGATGCTCCAACGACCACACGCCGCCAGTTCCTTGGCATGTTGAAGTCGGAGTTGCCGACGGCTCTGCGGGCAATGATGCAGGGTGCTGTGGCCCCCGTCGATCTGGCACAGGCAGCTATCGGTCCCGGCATGTCGATCTTCTCGCGGCACGCGAAGGTGCGAGAGGCAGATGGCTCAGACATGTCCGTGCGTGATGCGCTGCTGCTGATCAACAGCACACTGGACGAGGTCATCGACGAGCAGGAAGGCGACTTCGATCCGGACACTCGATTCTGCGTCAAGTGGTACCGGCAATACGCCTGGGGTACCGAGTCCTCTGGTATCGCTGACCAGTTGTCCCGATCCTCAGACACCTCGGTTGGAGCTCTGGAACGCGGCGGCGTGTTCGAGGCGAAAGGTGGCAAGGCGAGGCTCCTGTCGCCAGCCGAACTTGAGTCAGCATGGAACCCGGCCAAGGACGACCGGATCTCAGTGTGGGAGGGCACCGTCCGGCTGGCCGCGATCATGGGCAAGCAAGGCCAGGATCAGGTCGCAGCACTCCTGCCCGCTGTCCAGGAACGTGTCGCTCTGGATCAAGTCAAGGAGTTGGGCTTCCTCCTGTTCCATGAGGCCGAGCGCAAGAACAACGCCCAGGATGCGTTGCTGTTCAACGGCTTGGTCTCGGCCTGGAACGACATCGGTGACCAAGCCCGGCGCATAGAGAAGCGTGGCCCGCAGGCCACCCAGGCGACCTTGGACTTTGTGGACACTGACTGATGAAGGGCACATTCAGCGAGGGGTTCCTCAACGAGCCGAAGGTGTGGATCGGGCAGTGGTGGGTTGCCGGGGACGAGAGATGTCGTGCCAGTGGGCGGCTCATCTATGATCCGGGTGAGGCGATCCTGCTTGAGATCGACGGGTCCCTTGGCGCGAGCGACAACAGCACGATGGTGATCCATGGCCGACCGGGAGGCTTGCCTGTGACGGTGTGGGTCAACACCATTCCCGGATCTCGGAGCGTGGGACCTAACCCTAGCGAGAATGGTCGCTTCGAGTACATCTACGTCGCCACAATGGCGCTTGCTGGCATGCTGGTGGAAAGCCAATCGCAAGTCGCATTCGACAGTGTCGCCATCGAAGTTGAGCATCTAGGTTCGCTCTTGCCGGACGAAATGACGGCACTCCAGTTCAAGCTAGAAGACGGCGAACCGAGCTTCGCGCTAACCGAGATCGATGATCTGCAGGCCGAGGTGGGCGACTATCGGTATTCCCTCATCCACCAACTGGTACACAGTTTCGTGCCAGAACGACTGACGTCCTCCTTTGTCGCGTACATGCGAGACCAGCCGGCCATCTTGATCGAAGGCGAGTTCTCCATTGCCAACGCTCTAGAGCAGGCCCGATTGGTGAGGTCGTTGGTGTCCTTCATCACTGGGCAGAGGTGCGGGTGGCTGAGTCTGACGCTCTTCGACGATGACACGCTGCCTGCAGTGAGCGGCTGTTCGTTGTTTATGCGGTTCTCCCCATTGGGAAACCCGGATGCGATGGACGTGGGGTGGTCTTGGAACCTGTTCAGCCTCAGCGATTTCCCTTTCGACCTGCTGATGCCAGCGTGGGCCGCCACATGGGCGAAGTACTCTGCCGCTTGCGGCATGCTTTTTGCGCTACGGGACACCGATGAGACCTATCCCGAGCACCGACTGATCAGTGCCGTCGCCGCCGCCGAAGCCATGTGTGGTGAGCTGGGCATCAAGAATCGATTCGGAGCCTCAGAGTTGAAGAGGATCAAAAAGACGATCATGGATTCCATTCCGCCCGAGCACAGGTGTTGGGTTGAAGAACAAATCCAGCCAAGGTACTCCCTTCGCCTGCGGCTCGAGAAAATGTACGAGCGCCTTCCTGAGTTCGTAAGGTCTGACCTTGATATGGACGTCCACCAGTGGATTGATCCCAGCGTCAAGGCTCGCGATGAGATTGCCCACCAAGGGCGAACGGTAATGGCAGCAACAGAATCCAATCGTCTGGCGAACATCACCGAGGCCGTCATCACGTTGATAATCATGCACGATCTGGGTTGCACTGAGGAACAATTCTCGAAGTCGTTGCACCAAAGCGGCAGACTGCGAATCAAGCAGGTAAGACAGGAGGCCAGTCATGGCACTGAGTAATCGCGACCGGGTGAGCCGAGGGTTCGAGTTGCTGGCGGAGGGCTTGGAGGCCCCGGTCGATGAGGTGATGACCGGCGCATTCGCGGGACGGTCGGACTGGAACGAGGTCTGGGCGAGCCGTGACGGTCGGGGACAGTCGATCAGCAAGACTGATCCGCAGGCCCAGTTGCGGGCGATCACCGAATTTGGGCGTGAGTTTGGTTCGATCTTGTCGAGGCCGCAGCAGGCCTACGCCTCGGAGTTGCGGGAGACGCGCAACCAGTTCGCTCACAATGCTCCGTTCTCCTCCGACGACACGATCCGGGCGCTGGACACCATCGAGCGACTGCTGCTGGCGGTCAACGCCCCGGACTCGGCAGAGGATGTCCGCAAGTCGCGCCTGGAGGTGCAGGCGAGCGTGGCGGCGGAGCAGACGCGCACCGAGGTCCGCAAGACGGCCAGGGCGGCGGCGTCGGTGCCGGGTACCTCGGGGTTGCGTCCGTGGCGCGAAGTGGTGCGTCCGCACGACGACGTGGCCAAAGGCCGGTTCACGGCGTCGGAGTTCGCCGCCGACCTGTGGGCGGTCTCGACCGGGCACTCGACTGAGCCGGAGTATTCCGACCCGCGAGAGTTTTTCGCCCGCACGTTCTTGACAGAGGGTTTACGGGATTTGTTGAACCGGGCGTTGCGCCGGGTCGCGGATGACGGGTCGACGTCGCCGGTGGTGAACTTGCAGACCAATTTCGGCGGCGGCAAGACCCACTCGATGCTGGCTTTGTGGCATCTGTTCGGCGAGACGCCAATCACCGCGTTGCCACAGGAAGTCCAGGAGTTGGTTGCAGCCGCCGGGGTGACCAACCTGCGCGATACCCCGGTCAAGCGGGTCGCCATTGTCGGCAACCGGCTGAAAGCAGGCTCCGAGTCCACCGAGGACGGTCGTCCGGGCATTCGGACGATCTGGGGCGAGTTGGCCTGGCAGTTGGGTGGCCGCGAGGCCTACGACATCGTCGCCGCCGACGATCAGGCCGGGACGAATCCCGGCCATGCGTTGCAGACGCTGTTGGAGCGGTTTAGCCCGGCGTTGATCCTGATCGATGAGTGGGTGGCATATGCACGTGATCTGGTGGGCAAGGAAGGCTTGCCTGGCGGGTCGTTCGACACGCAGTTCACGTTCGCCCAGACACTGACGGAGACGGTCGCGGCGGTGCCGGGCACGATGCTGGTCGTCTCCATCCCGGCGTCGGACTCTGGTGAGTCCGAGCGGGGCAACGACATCGAGATCGGCGGCACCAACGGCCAGTTGGCGTTGGAGCGGTTGCAGAACGTGATCCGCCGGGTGGCCGACCAGTGGCGGCCCTCCAGCAAGAACGAAGCGTTCGAGATCGTGCGGCGTCGCCTGTTCCAGGACCCGGACGCCGGGGCGCGCGCTGCCATCGCGGCGACGGCGAAGGGGTTCGTCGGCATTTACCGCGCCGATCCGACGCTGTTCCCGCGCGACGTGTCCGCGCCCGACCAGGGCTACGAGGCCCGGATAAGAGCGTCGTACCCGTTGCACCCGGAACTGTTGGACCGGCTGTACGAGGACTGGTCGACACTAGAGCGATTCCAGCGCACCCGTGGCGTGCTGAAACTCGTCTCGTCCATCGTCCACGAACTGTGGGATCAGGGCGATACGTCGCCGTTGATCCTGCCCGGCAACGTGCCGCTGGCGTCCACGTCGGTCAACACCGACCTGACCCAATACCTGGAGGACTCCTGGAAGCCCATCATCGACTCCGACATTGACGGGCCGGACGCGACCGCGTCGGTGATCGACAACGCGCGAGCCAGCCTGGGCGCGCGCCACGTGACCCGGCGGATCGCAAGGTGTGTGTTCATGGGTGCCGCGCCGAAGTCCAAGTCGGCGCACAAGGGCATGGACAAGCAGTTGGTGTGGCTGGGCACCGCCATTCCGGGCGACACGTTGGGCAACTTCGGGGCGGCGCTGGATGCGATGGAGCAGCAGTCGACGTTCTTCTACGGCGACACCGGGCACTACTGGTTCGACACGCACCCGTCGGTGACGAAGACCGCTTCGGACTACGCGGAGCAATTACGGGCCGACCCGGAGTGGGTGTGGAACGAGATCGTCGCCCGCCTGCAACCCGAAGCGAAGACGCGCGGCGAGTTCGACCGTGTCCATGTCGCCCCCGAGTCATCGGGCGACATCCCGGACCTGGAGGAGGCCCGGCTGGTGATCGTCCACCCGCGCTGGGCGTGGCACAAGACCGACACCGAAACGTCGAAGACCGGCGTGTGGGTGCGCGCCGCGATTGAGTCGAAGGGGTCGGCGCAGCGGGTGTACCGCAACCAGGTGGTGTTCCTGATCGCCGACCAGCAGGCCATCGAGTCGCTGGAGGCCGCGACCAGAACCTATCTGGGTTGGGTGAAGGTGCAACAGCTTGCCGAGACGATGAACCTGGACAAGCAGCAGCAGAAGCAGACCGACGACTCGGTCAAGCGCTTCGGACAGGCGGTCGCGGATCGGCTACGGGACACCTACCAGTGGGTGGCTTACCCGGTGCAGAACGATCCGACCGCGCCGTTCACGGTGCAGGTGGACCGGGTGGCGACCAACACGAAGTCGATGGCCCAAGCTGTGTCCGACAGACTGGTGCGCGACGAAGCACTCGTGCCATTACTCGGCCCTCAGTACCTCGGCCCTGAGCTGAACGGTGCGCTGAAGTCGGCCTGGCATGACGGGCGGATCAGCGTCGGCGAAGTCTGGGGCTACTTCACCCGCTTCCCGTACCTGCCGAGACTCGCTCGCAGAGAAGTGCTGGACGATGCGGTGCGCCAGTCCACGCTGGCGGTGATGGTTGGCGACGAGCGGTTCGCCCTGGCCACGGGTTGGGACGCCGACGCGGACCGGTTCCGGGGCTTGGTGATCCCGCCGCAATCCGGGGTGAACCTGCCGGTGACTGACGCCACGCTGTTCGTCGACTGGAACCTCGCCCAACACCAAGTCGAAGTCGAGTACACACCGGAGGCGGTGACGCCGCCTGCTGCGGCTCACGAGCCGGAACCAGTGATGCCCAGACCGGTGGTGACGTCTGGTGTCGATCATCCTGTACCGGACGTGCCGTCTGGGCCGGAGCCGATGGTGCGGTTCTTCGGCCAGGTGGGACTCAACCCAGAGAGGTACAGCCGCGACATCGGCCAGATCACCCGCGAGGTAATCGATCGGCTCGCCGGAACCGGAGCCGACCTCGACATCATCATCGACATCCAGGCCCGCAAGCCCGAGGGCTTCACCGAAGCAGAGGTCCGCACGATCAGCGAGAACGCCCGCACTCTGAAGTTTGGTGACAGCGGCTTCGCCACTGAATAGCATGAACGTGACGAAAGAAGCGAAATGACCGAACCAGCTACCGCCATCGAACCATTCCGATTGTGGTCCGACGAACCGTCGAAGGTGGATCTCCTCGCGTTCTCCGCCGTCGCATCCACCGCTGCGGAGGCGTTGTTCGATGACGACCTTGACCCGGTTGTGATCGGCCTTTCTGGCGCATGGGGAAGCGGCAAGACGACGATTCTCGAACTCATCAAGGCGGAGATCGGGAAGCTGAGTTCGGACGACCATAAGGTTCTGGTCGTATCCACCCAGCCCTGGCGGTACGACCCCGCCGTCGGCCCGAAGGAAACCCTGGTCACCGAGGTCCTCCAGACACTCCGTGACCAGGTCAAGGACAACAGCGGTCTGGCTAGTGAGGCGAAAGACCACGCGTTGGCCATTCTCTCCAAACTGGCAAAACGAGTGAACTGGGCGAAGGCACTGAAGGTAGCCGCACGGTCGGCATTGACTGTCAGCTTGCCCAAACTCGATGACATCCTGAGCCTCGTCAGGGAGGATGAGGATCAGACCGACCTGACGAGCACGAAGAGCATGGACGACTTCCGCGCCGAGTTCGAAGAGCTGCTCGCCTCTGACGCGCTCAATGACGTGGCTCGCGTCGTTGTGCTGGTGGACGACTTGGATCGCTGTCTCCCAGACACGGTGGTCGAGTCCCTGGAGACTATCCGCTTGTTCCTTGCGGTGCCGGGCATGTCATTTGTGATCGCAGCAGATGAAGACCGCGTAGCCGATGCCATCAGCCAGAAGTTGGGCATGCCAAACCCGGCTGCCGAGGAAGGGCCAGCCCGGCTCTACCTCCACAAGATCGTCCACACCACGATTCCGCTGCCCGGCCTCAGCCAGTTCGACACACAGGCGTACATCTTCCTGCTTCTCGCCAGACACGACGCAGACAACAGGTATGCGGCACTCATCGAGCAATGCGACAAGCTCCGGTCCGAGGGCGGCAGCCTGGATGATCTAGTGATTGACGACACCCTGGTCCCGCATCTGGCCACAGCCACCCGCCTCACGCCCATCCTCTACGAGAAATTCCACGCCAGTCCACGCCGAATCAAGCGTTTCCTCAACGATGTCAGCGTAAGGGAGTCCGTCGCGCTGAAACGTGGATTTGCGCTTCAACCCGAAGCAATCGCCAAACTGATGGTCCTTGAGCGCATCCTGACCCCGGACTTCACGACCGTAATCGGCTGGCTCGAGAAGAACGAGCTGCGCGACCGGCTCGATGCCCTGGACCGAACGGCGAACGCGGTTGCCGACACGACGCCCGCTGATGCCGAGGCCAGGGATGACAGCGATGGCGCCGCCACTCGCTCACCGAAACGCCCACCAGCCAGGAAGGTGGAAACACCTGCCATCGAGGCACCTAGCCCGGCGACAGAGGATGCGTTCTCGGACACTTTGATCAGATGGGCAAAGCTGCAGCCAACCCTCGACGCGACCGACGTCTCCGGCTATCTCTACCTGGCCGCAGCCTTCGCGAAGATCGAGGTGACCGATACCGGCCTGCCCGAACGTCTTCGTGATCTCGCCGCGCGACTGGCATCAAGTCTGCGACTAGACCGTGCCGGTGTCGGCGACGGTGACATCAATGCTTTGTCGGACGCCGACGCGATCACGCTGCTGACACACCTTGGTCGCCGGACACGGGACCTCCCGTCCATCCAAAAGTCCACAAGTGAAAGCATTCTCCGGATGGCAACGCTGAAACCGACCGTCTCAAAAGCCGCAGTCGAGGCACTCAAGGCGATTCCCGGCACCGATCTGGAGCCAACAACCATTCTGAAGCTGAGGCTCCGAGATGCCGCGACCTACCAGGCTGTGCTGGACGAATGGAAACGAACCGCCACCGCCGACGAGGCACAGACCACGATCCATATGGTAGAGGAAGAATGGGCCAAGCCGAATGGGAACTAGCGGATCGTCACACGGCAGCAAACCCGCTGCTGACCTCAGAGACAACATAGCCGATTGGCTGGACCAACCTGCCGGTGGGCCGTCCACGAGCACCGATCAGGTCGAAGGCGAAGGAAACGAGCACGGGCCAGGGAATGGCCCTTCGCCGCAGCCGTTGCGTCCATTCGATCCCCAATCGGTCCTGAAGGTGCTCCTTCACCGGCGCAGAGGCGGCGGCGCTGACGGCCCCGGCTCTGGTGGCGGCGGTGGCCGATCCGGTGGCCCAGGCTCCCGGACATCGGGCGGCGCGAAACGATCACTTGCGGGCACATCAAGAGCCGCAGAACGCGGCGTCGCGTTGGCGATGGCGTACGCGAGCAGAAACAGGGATGCACTGCGAGATGCTGGCCTGAACTACGACGCACTTGCTGCCTTACACGATCCGTTGGCTGTTGGCGTCAAGATCGTCGAAGCAGCCTGCGGAGCAATCAGCGACGGCACCATTGAGGATGCTGAAGACCGCGAGATCGTCGCTGAGGTGGTCGCCTGGATCATCCAACAACCGGGTGGCGTGCAACCAGACGAGGCTGTGCGCAAGACCATTGAACAGATCATCGCCCGCACCGTGCTCACCGAAGTGTCGGCATCGATCTACGACAAGGCAGTTCCGTTTGACCGTCGGCGAGCGTTGGAGCAAAGCATCCTCGACACCGCCGCCGAGCTAGCCGCACAAGCCAGGCTCACATCGACCGGAGCCACGGCACAGGAAATCGGCAAGGCGATAGAGGACGGCATTCGCGACCTCGGACGGATCTACAAGGTGAAATCGTGAATAGGTTTCTTGTTGCCGTTGCCGAGTCCACCGCATCCCAAGCTGCCGAAGATGACAGGTTCGACGAGATTCTGTTGTGGACGCTCGATGCGCCATCGACCTTCATGGGCGCGGTAGATCCCTACCTGAAACAGATCGGCAATATCAATCCCGTCAATCTGGATCTCGCACGGGTCGCCGCAGGGGTTCTGGCTGCGGATCGGTCGGTGCCTCGCCGCTGGGGTGGCAGCGACTGGAACGCCAGAACGTTTGAGATCACCGTTCAGGTCGCGGAGCCGGAACGATGGTCAGCAGCCGTCGATGACCTAAATGCGCTGATCTCATTCCTATCTGGTGACCACTGGACTATCCAGTTCATTCAAGCGCCCGAGTGTCCAGATGCGGCGCTGGCAGTTCCGCAGACGGGCCAGCGCGCCCTGCTGTTCAGCGGCGGGGCGGACTCCGCTGCAGGAGCACTGGTCTCAGCGATAGACATGGGTCCCGGATCATCCCAGACCCTTGTGTCGCACTATGGCCCCAGCTTCCTCGCACCACTGCAGCGGAGACTGCTTGGCAACCTTCGAACGCTCGCCCCGAACCGCACTATCCAACATGTTCAAGTTCACCTGAACCGAGGCTCTCAACGACTCGACGGAACGCGATTCCATGATGAACCCTCCACGCGGTCGCGGTCGTTACTGTTCATCGCGCTCGGTCTGGCCGTTGCCGACAGCATGGGGACACAGTTGTGGATCGCGGAGAACGGGTTCGCTTCCCTCAACCCGCCGCTGGGAGCCGACCGGCGTGGCAGCCTGTCCACGCGTACCACCCACCCGTGGTACCTGTTCCACCTGCAGGAGCTGATCACACGACTGGGAGGCCATGCGGACCTGACCAACCCATTCCGAGACCTCACCAAAGGCGAGATGTTCCGCGAGGTGTCGGCGCGCATCGGACCAGACGCAGCAGCGCCCTTCCTCAGTGAGTCCAACTCATGCGCGCACACCCACGCGCGTTTCCTCAAGGCACCCGCCGGGAGCTCCTGCGGAGTCTGCTTCGGCTGTCTGGTCCGACGAGCCGCCTTCATCGCGGCTGACATCGCTGACCAAACGCACTACCTCTGCCTCGACACCACCGGGCGGTACGACACGTTCATCGCAGGGGTCTCAATCGTGGAACAGATGCGCGACTTCGTTGCGCGCGGAGTGACGCCGACCAGTGTGATGGCGATGTCGTTGCCCGACGGCTACTCCGCGTCCGCTGCCCTCGACCTGGGCCAACGCGGAGTCGAAGAACTCAAAGGGTTGTTCCGGTGAAGTCGCTTCCACCGCTGGACATGCACGCTCACGTCTCACCTGACACCACTCCGGAAGACTTGGAGAAGTACGGGGCCGTCGTCTTCGCGGCGACTCGGTCACTCCACGAAGCCGAAGCGGTTCTCACCCGTAGAGATGCCGTCACAATCTGGGGCGTCGGGTGCCACCCCGGACTGGTTGGCGCTCAGCGATCATTCTCTGAGTCGGCTTTCGCGAGTGCCCTGCACTCGACCCCATATGTCAGTGAGATCGGGCTCGACGGTTCATCGCGAGTTGATATGGGTGTTCAGATCGCCACCCTGACGTCCATCCTCAAGGTCGCGGCTGACAATCCTCGCCTGCTCGCAATCCACAGTTTCGACGCGACGTCCAGGGTGCTCGACGTGATCGAGCAGGGTGGCGCTCGTGGCGTCATCCTTCACTGGTGGCTGGGTGACGAGCACGAGACCAAGCGCGCAGTACGCCTTGGCTGCTACTTCTCAGTGAACTTCTCAATGGTCAGCCGTTACGAGCGCATGACGCTCATACCAACCGACCGCATGCTGACGGAAACAGACCACTCCTCCGGCGACCGGTTCTCACCGCGACCGCGTCAGCCCGGTCGCGTACAACCCGCTGAAGCCTCAGTCGCATCAAGCCGAGGAATGACCACAGATCAGTTCCGCCGCCAGGTGTGGAAAAACTTCGTGACGCTCGTCGGGACTGTCGCCCCGGTGACGAAGCTCATGCCAGTCGCCGTTCAGCGGATGATTCAGTACGCCGAAACCCTGCCAGCGGATTGACGCGTCGCGCCAGCACCGTCTGAGTGAGCAAGCGGCATTCCGACGCCCCAATCCGTCCGCCTGCGTCGATTTCCGCCCCACCGATCCTTTCATCAGGCCCACACGTTGGCCGTCGAGGCTCACAACCCCCACCTTCCTGGTGGAGGTGGGGGTTGTGACGATTTCCATGCGGCCGATGAACGCCGGGGATGGCGTCAGGTACTTCTTCGAGTCGGTTGTCGCGGGCGATGGTGACCGTGATCTGTCGACGCCGCTGACGCGCTACTACACGGAGAAAGGTTGCCCGCCAGGTCAGTGGATCGGGTCGGGTGTCGCGTCACTCGACTCGCCGCTCAGCGTCGGTGACACGGTCACGGAGCGTCAGTTTCAACTGCTGATCGGCGAAGGCCGTCACCCCGTGAGAGCTGAACTGCTCGGTAAAGCGTATCCGAAGTACGCCGGCGTCAGTGAGCGGATCGACCGTCGCGTCAAGGCGCTCAACCCGGCGCTGAGTGACACGGAGTGTGCTCAGGCGTTGGTGGAGATTGAGCGTGACGATACTGAGCGTGGTACCCGTCGGGCGGTCGCCGGGTTCGACTACACGTTTTCAGTGCCGAAGTCCGTCAGCGTGTTGTGGGGCGTCAGCGACGGTGGCACGCAGGCGTTGATCGCCCTGGCGCATCATGACGCGGTCGCGGATGTGATCCGGTTAATGGAGGCGCAGGTGGTGGCGACCTGCGCTGGCATCGATCAGGGCGGCGGTGCGGTCGTCCAATCCGATGTGACCGGGATCGTCGCTACGGCGTTTGACCACTACGACTCTCGTGCGGGTGATCCTCAGTTGCATACCCATGTGGTGGTCGCCAACCGGGTCCGTACCCTGGCGGATGGCAAGTGGCGCACCATCGACTCCCGTCCGATGCATGCCGCCATCGTCATTATATCTGCGCTGCACAATGCGGTCCTGGCGGATCGCCTGACCAGGGTGTTGGGTGGCGGCTGGGACGCACTGGAACATGGGCGTCAGAACCTGGTGTGGGAGATCACCGGTGTCGGCGGGGAAATGATCAGCGAGTTCTCCAGCCGCACCCGAGACATCGACGCCGAGATGGATCGGCTGACCGACGCCTACCGGGCCGAGCATGGCCTACAGCCATCACGCCGGATGATGCTGCAGTTGCGGCAGCAAGCCACCTTGGCGACACGGCCACCGAAGCAGATGCACTTGTTGGCGGAGTTGACCGACGAGTGGCGGCGGTGGAACCTGCACGCCGAAGCGTCCCGACAGACGATGGCATGGCGGTTCGCCACTGCTGCCGACCGAGAAGCGTTGACCGATCAGATCGTCGATTCCGCCGAGGCCCGGTCGGTGCGGTTGACGCCTGTCCAGATGAGCGTGCCAGCCGAGTTCCAGCATCCAGATGGCACCTCTCGGTTCCGGCCTCGCAATATGGCCGTCTACTCCTCCCAGGATCTGTTCGACGCGGAGACCCGCCTGGCCGGGCTGGCTGAGTCGTTCGTTGCTCCGGTGGTGTCCTTCGGTACCGTCTCCCGGATTGTTGCCAGGCCAAACGCGCAGGGTCGCGCTCTTGGACCGGACCAGTCCGACGCGATCAATCGGATCGCCACGTCCGGCAGGGTGATCGACGTGCTCGTCGGCCCGGCAGGCGCGGGCAAGACCACGTCGCTGGCCTCCCTGCGGGCAGCCTGGGAGACGGAGCATGGCGCCGGATTGGTGGTCGGCCTGGCACCCTCAGCCACGGCAGCCGCCGTCCTGGGCGAGGACTTGGGCATCCCGACGGAGAACACGGCCCGATGGCTTGCCCTGCATAATCACACCGGGCTGGAGTTCCATCAGGGCCAGTTGGTGATCGTCGACGAGGCGTCGCTGGCAGGCACGTTCACCTTGGACCGCATCGCCGGGCTGGCAGACCAGGCTGGGGCGAAGGTGGTGCTGGTGGGTGACTGGGCGCAGTTGCAGGCCGTCGACGCCGGTGGCGCGTTCACCATGCTCGTCGCCAACCGGGCTGACCCACCCGAACTGTCGGACATCCATCGGTTCACCAACCCGTGGGAGAAGACCGCCTCGCTAATGCTGCGGCACGCTGACCCTGCCGCCATCGACCAGTACGACGCGCACGAAAGGCTTGCCGACGGCGAACTCGACCAAGTCACCGCCGAGGCGTATGAAGCCTGGCGCGACGACACCCGGCGCGGTGTCCCGTCTCTGCTGGTCGCCGACGCGCTTGCCACCGTGCAGCAACTCAACGCGCAGGCCCGTCACGACCGCATCCTCGCTGGGCAGGTCGCCCCCGACCGTGAGATCGCGTTGGGCGACGGGAGCCGAACCTCTGCCGGTGATGTGGTGATCACGCGGCTGAACAACCGCCACCTGTAAGCCGGCCGTACCTGCTGGGTCCGCAACGGCGACCGCTGGACCATCGTCAAGACCCATGGTGACGGGTAGGTGACCGTCCGCCGCGCCGGGTACAGCCGGGGTGGCACCGTCTCCCTGCCGCCGCCTATGCCGCCGACCACTTGGATCTGGGTTATGCCGTGACGGCGCATCGGGCGCAGGGCGTGACGGTTGACACCTGTCATGTTCTGGTCACGCCAACGACGACCAGGGAGAATCTGTACGTCGCCATGACCCGAGGCCGCCACACCAACCTGGCGTACGTGGCCATGGACCGGCCTGACGACACGCATGACCAGCCTCATCCGTCGGACAACCCGGACGCGACCGCGCGGTCGGTGTTGGCCGAGGTGTTGTGCAATTCGGGTGCGGAGTTGTCCGCCCACCAGATGCAACATGCCGAGGCAGAGACCTGGGGCAACGCCGCCCAGCTTCGCGCCGAGATAGAAACGCTGATCTCAGCCGCGCAGCAAGACCGATGGACGGCGTTCGTCCCCAATGCGGCCTCAACAACACGCAGCAGGGATCGGTGCTGGACTCGGAGGCGTTCGGCCCGTTGTGCGCCGAACTGCGCCGCGCCGAAGCCAACGGCATCCACCCCGAACAGACCCTGCCACGGCTGGTCGCCGCCAGATCAATGGTCGGAGCCGTCGATGTGGCCTCCGTTCTGCATGGACGGCTCAGCAGGTACGTCGATGCGACGACAGCCGAACGCCGTGTACGCACTGCATCTCACTACACACTCGGCCTGGTTCCTCAGATCAGCGACCGACTGGACCCGGCCATGGCTCAGGCCATCGACGAACGCATGCAGTCCATGCGCCACCGCGCCGACGACCTATTCCATCAGGCGCTCCGCGATCACGAGTCCTCGACTGTGGGGCTGGGGCCACGCCCCGCCGACCGGGCTGGTTTGCGCTGGTGGGAGGAAACTGGGCTGGCCGTCGCCGCCTATCGGGACACCTGGAATGTGACCGGGGCCAAACCGTTGGGCGAGCCGTCATCGCTGATCCAGCGCCGAGACATGGCTCGCATCGCAACCATGCTCACGCGGCAACCCGGACCGTCACCGTCTACCGCATCGGCGGGAACGTCACACATGGTGTCCGTCCAGGCGGCGGTCTTCGCGCAGGTGGGAGATCACGTGAACGTGGTCGATCTGGGTGGGGGCAACGCCGAACCGTAAGGCCCATCGGTTCCGCTCTTCGGGCTGGAGCCCGGTGACGGTCGGTTCTGCCCGTGTGAGGCGTTCCTGGCGTGGTTCAGGGTTGGCTTCGGACACCAGCGTTTCCTTGCTCGGCGAGCCAAGCGCGTACTTTCGTTGCCGTGGTCGTCGGTAAAGCGTTGACGACTGAAGCTAAACGGTCCGTGTTAGCCTGGGCGATCAGAGACGCTGCCGCTGCCCGTGCTTCGGCGGGTAGGCCACCGAGATCAGGACGTGTGATCAGGTCGACCAGGGTTTGTTCGATTCCCGTGACCCGCATCACGCCCAAGCCGACAGTCACCGGGACGGCGTCAATCTTGATGGTGTCCCGTTGGGTGAACACCACCCGGCCACCGGTGGCGAGTGTGACAGGGCGGTGCTGTTCGGGTACGACGATCACAGTGACCGCGATGGCACGAGGGATGGCGTGCCAATGACGCGCCGCGAGGATGCCAGCCAGGATGGGGACCGTGTCGCCGTAGGCGGCTGTCGCGTAGGCCATCGCGGCTTCCTCGCCGCCTTTATGCTCGTTCCCATCAGACTGACAAGCTGATTCATCTCAACATGAAGGTTTGAGAAGTACCCACATAGGCCGACTTTTAGGGGCTTGTTGGCCCTTGTTTTCATCATTTCCAGACCTCTTGCTACCACAAACCAGGGAATGAATACGTCTCATATCAGGGATTCAATGCATCGTAAATCTAGGAGTTGGGTATGCTGGGATGCATGTCCATGCGTCCTGACAGGTACCGCGCCCGTGTGATCGATCCTGTGGTGGACCGTTTGCTTGGCGCGGTTGGTGCGGTGAGTATTGAGGGTCCGAAGTGGTGCGGCAAGACGTGGACCTCGCTCAACCACGCCAACTCGGTGTACTTCGTGTCAGATCCCTCAGGGGGCTTCGCCAATAGAACGCTGGCCGAGCTCGATCTCGCAGCTGCTCTACACGGTGAGCAGCCCCATGCTATCGATGAGTGGCAAGAAGTGCCAGGTATCTGGGATGCGGTTCGCTTCGATGTGGACGCCAACCCATCGGTTGGGCGGTTCCTGCTGACAGGGTCATCGACACCGAGCGAAGGTGCTGTCGCTCACAGCGGGACGGGTCGGATTGTACGCCTACGGATGCGTCCCATGACACTATTTGAGTCTGGCGAGTCGACCGGCATCGTCTCGCTGTCTGCTGTGCTGGATGGCGAACCGGTCACCCCACTTGCCTCGCGGCTCACCTTGGACGAGTTAGTCTCCGCTGTCATTCGTGGTGGATGGCCGGCCAGCCTGGGCCGTCGGCTTGACGTGTCGCAGGACCTGGCGGAGTCATATCTGGACGGGTTGGCGCGGGTGGATGTGTCTCAAGTTGACGGTGTGCGTCGAGATCCGGCCAAAGTGATGGCGTTGCTGCGTTCGCTTGCGCGCAACACCTCGACGACCGTCAGCTTGGCAGCCATGCAGCGCGATATCGCCCAGGCTGCCGGGCCAGAACTCGACATCAAGACCCTGGGCGTGTACTTGGGACTGCTGGAACGGCTGTACGTCGTTGAGCGGATTCCTGCCTGGAACCCAGCTTTGCGTTCGCCGGTCAAGCTGCGTCAGGCACCAAAATGGATGCTTGTCGATCCGTCTTTGGCTGTGGCCGGCATGCAGTCCAGCGCTGAGTCGTTGAAGCGGGAGCCCAAGACCCTTGGTTTCCTGTTTGAGTCATTGATGATGCGCGACCTTTTAGTGTACGCTCAGCAGCTTCGCGCCACCCTCTGGCACTACCGTGATGACGCCGATCTGGAGGTGGACGCGATCCTGACTTTGCCGAACGGGGCCTGGGTGGGCGTGGAGGTGAAGTTGGGACACCAGCAAGTAGATCAGGCCGCGTCGACGCTGTTGCGCTTGCGTGACAAAATGCTCAAGGCAGGCGACCCGGCTCCGGCCGCAATGATTGTGCTGGTCGGTGTTGGCGGAATCGCCCAACACCGAGACGACGGCGTCATCGTCATCCCCGCCGATTCACTGGGACCATAAACAGGACTGCGCACTTTGCTGGATCAGCAACGAGCATCAGGCCGCTTGTTTCATATCGAAGGCAATCCTACGTTTCACGGCCTGACGCCAGATCCTGTTCCGATGCACCTTGTACTGGTCGGCAGGTATCTTGCCACCTTTCCCGGCGGCGTACCGGGCCAACACCTCGTCCCCCTCGACCAGGCGATGGAAGGTTGAACTTTTCCGCTATTTCGCGCCACAGACCCTCGCCAATCGACGATTTCCGCCTGTCCGGAAACATGATCCGCCGATCCCATCGTCGAAAACAACCTGCTGACAAGGTGTTTCATCTCAATATGAAAGTTTGAGAAGTACCCACTTAGGCCGACGATGTGATGTGTCGGGACATAGAAAACTGCTGAACCCTTGTGGTGAGGGTTCAGGTTTTGTTGTTTTGGGGAGCGCTCGACCACTCTGGGCGCGACCACCTTATCTGGACGATGAACCAAGTCATGACAAACACGCAATCAACCACCACACTGCTGACTCACCCCCGGTTATGGCCGCCTGCCAACCCATGTCTGACCGGCTCGGTAGAATCCCACCTGTGCGAGAGAGCAAGGTGGATATGGTGTTCAGCTACGTGGTGGTGGCTGATACCGGGTTCGCGCCGAACCCGTTCTTCGGGTTGTGTACGCTTGCCTGTTGCAAACCCCAGCTCCGCAAGGGAGTGGGGCATCGAGTCTTGGCGGCGACGGGCTGCGACGATGTGCGGCAGGTGGAGGCACTGCCTCCCGATACAGTACGCAATCTGAACATATGGGTGGTAGGCCTGGCCGGAACCCACCTTCACGACCATGTACGCCGTGGCGTCGTGTTCGCCATGCAGGTCACTGGGGTGACAGATTTCGAGAGGTACTACCTAGAACATCCCGAGAAGCGACCGGTGCGTACTGATCCGGTGACCGACCAGGACCCGTGCTGGCATGGTGACGCGATCTACACCGGAAACGATCCCGCCACCACCCTCCAGATCTGCCCCAGCGCGCACTCCGACGGCGACCACGAGAACTTGGGCAACAAGGCCCACGACCTGAGCGGGCAGTACGTGCTGCTGTCCGACCACTTCGTCTACTTCGGCCCCGACGCCCCGTGGGTGCCGCTGGAGCAACGACTCCATCATGGCCGGGGCCACTCCATCACCCAGGACCCGGACACCCTACGCGAACTTGAGGACCTGCTGAACGGCGACTGGGCGGGACTGTTTGACGATACCAGCCAGAAACGAGCCGCCGACCCAAGATCTTCCGGGCAGCAATGCCGGGGTGTGGCATGAGAGTCGTCTTATCGCGCAAGGGTTTCGACAGCCAGTACGGTCGTATCCCCAGCCCGATCCTGCCCGACGGAACGTTGCTGTCCCTGCCGATTCCCACGTCGGCGCCGGGACGCCGGTTCGCTGAACTCACCCATGGTGGCGTCACATATGAGCAGATCATCACCGATCTGGGTGGCGACATCGGGATGGCCGCCGGGTTCTGCCATCTTGACCCGGACCTACGTCGCGGCGAGGCAGTGGGTTGGGTGCCCGCGTTCGGGCAGGTGAACGCCGCCCAGACGCATCTGGCCAACCAGGGGGTCGGCGTGGGTGACCTGTTCTTGTTCTTCGGGCGCTACCGGCAAACCGACCTTGTCGATGGGCACCTGCGGTATGTCCGGCAGGCCCCGGTCCTGCACATCGTGTTCGGCTATCTTCAGGTCGGACAAGTCGTCCAAGGCGATGCCGTACGGGAATATCCGTGGCATCCGCACGCCGGATATGACGCGTGCACCAACAACACCCTGTACGTCGCAGCAGACCACCTGCTGGGCACGGCCTTGCCGGGCGGTGGGACACTGGCCTGCCGCGATAACCGGGTGCTCACAGCCCCAGGACACCGCATGTCGCAGTGGCTGCTGCTCGACTGGATGCGGACAGCGTCGATCAGCTACCACAGCCCAGCCAGCCTCCACGACGACTACTTCCAATCCGCAGCCAAAGGCCAAGAGTTCGTCATCGACGACAATCCGAATGTCCACAGCTGGGCATCCAGGCTGCTCGCCGACACCGCCTAGGCCAGTCTCAAGCGCGGCCCTCGCCTAGCTCAACTTCCTCATCCACGTCGGTCATTATTTTCCTGCCGAAGTTCTCGCTGCAGTCGTTGCAGTACCACTCGCGAGAATAGGTAGTGATGATGCACCCGCCCAGTTTGACCCGTTTTGCTTCGAGGTCCTTCCTCAACTCATCGTTGAAGGTGACACGTCCATACATGATTTTGGCCGTGCTGCTTGAGCCGCAGTTGGGGCACACCTGATCTTCGTCCGCCACACACCCATACTAGTTCCCTCACTCATGTTTTGCTCCACGTTGGGATGCCTGTACGGGCCTGTCTCAGGGCCTTCTGAACGAGGTCACCCTGGGGCCGGGACAGCTGTTGTTCGAAGTTTCTGGTTTTGTGCCCGTGACCTGCCGGGCGGAAAGCTGGCGGTGATCAGGGCCGTTAGTCAACAAAGTCCAGGGTTCGCATGGCTTGGATGGTGCGCGCGATGAGGTCGTCCAGGGTCCAGCCCAAGGCCTCGGCGCCTTCTTGGATGGTGTCCCGTGAGACGGCGGCGGCGAAGCTGGGTTGTTTGAATTTCTTTTTCACCGAGCTGACTTCGAGATCCTGAACGGACTTGGACGGCCGTACGACAGCGACGGCGCCAATGAATCCGGTCAACTCGTCACAGGCGAACAGGATCTTCTCCATCATGGACTCGGGTTGGTACGGTGAGCCGGTCATGCCCCAGCCG
>Ga0123354_10003782_pt1 | contig 21099 bp, 16 predicted proteins | sample TergutLab28metaG_2_FD_97872 | JGI IMG/M metagenome (GOLD analysis project Ga0123354, IMG submission 97872) | Labiotermes labralis P4 segment gut microbial communities from Petit-Saut dam, French Guiana - Lab288 P4 | ecosystem: Host-associated > Arthropoda: Insects > Digestive system > Gut ... | reverse complement strand
TCCCCTCCTTATATTTCTGTTTTTTTTTTTTTTTTTTTTTTTTCCCCCCCCCCCCCCTCAGGTGAGACATCCCTGTTGTGTTTGTAAACAGTAATGTAGTATTACTGTCTGTAGCCCATATGGCTGTACCATATTTTCCTGCATTATCTCAAAAATGGCACAATTATTGGGAAAAAAGTTATTGGGCATAAAATGTGTGTTTTGCCCTTCTCTACAACTTTTGTCTGTAACAACTCTCATTCTAGGAAGAATTCAGTGATCTGTTATCATAAATATACATAGGTATTCATGTAAAGCACCAGTTATTCATGTCAGGTTTTAATGTAACTTGAATTTTCTTGACAGATTTTAAAAAAGTGCTCACTTTTCAAATTTCATGAAAAATTGGTCTTTGGGAGCTGAGTTGTTCCATGTAGACAGACATTCAAGTGACAAAGCCAGTGGCCAGTTTTTTGCAGTTTTGCAAACTTGCCCAAGGAATGAATGTAAGTTTCACTTTTGAATTTCAGGTTTCAGATGATGCAGTATTCCTGCTATTGGATGATGGCAGCTCTGTTCAAGTTAGCAAGATGCACCTCAGTTCACAGTCACCAATGTTTGAAGCCATGTTCAGAGGTGATTTCAAAGAATCCAGTGAAGATTATGTTCTCCTTCCAGGAATTTCACATTATTGTCTTATTAACCTTCTTCACATAGTGAAATTAGGTTATGTTCCCTCATACATTCCAAATATTGATCTGGGAACTTTATTAGAACTGGTTGCTGTATTGGACAGGTTTTTGATACCAGGGAGTGAACAGCTGACGGAAATGATAGTCGCCAAATTCCTGTCACACAGCACAGCTGTTAAAATCTACAGCAGGTGTATGGAAGCTGGTGACGTTTCTCATTTCCACGCATTACGTTATGATACAGTGAGATACGTGCTTACGTCAAATGTAGCACATAGAAAAACTGAAAAGATGTTCCAGGGTCTTCTGCATTCTCCATATAAGAAACAAGTATTAGCAGATATTACAAATATTCTTCAAGATGTGTTAAATAATGTTACCTGCAGATGATCTAGAGATACTCTTATCCCCAGGATACATTAAATAAATAATGTAAATATGTAGGAAAGTTGTGAGTAATGAAATGTGTATGTGGGATTTTGAGTGAATGACCAGAATTAGTTTGTAGTTGTCTCTTATAAATGTCACCATTTATTACATGTATATTCTGCCTTTTTATGTAGTAAAAGCCTATTGATTCCATTCCATACATTTGTTTGGTATATGCGCAACCTCTGTTGTGATGTGCAGATGATCTGATGTTAGTTATTTAAGACAATTTGCCGAACTTGTGTTGCATGCTATATGCTGTAAACCACAACACAATTCGAATTTAAATTAATTTCAGAATTCTTTTTAATTGGAACATTAATTCTTGAAAGAGTTCAGTATTTATTTATTTTCCTGAATGTAGAACAGACACACACTGTACCACTGATGGGGAACCATTAGCACAGCAAAAATATTGATGAGGACAAAAAATTTTGTTCAGAGAAATACTTGGTAAAAAAATAGTAAATAATTTGATATTTTGGTCCACATTTGAACCAAAATTTGAATGCCTAGACATTGTAAAAATGCCAAATTTGGAATGTCAAACGTATGGCAGACAAACAGACAAAGTTGTTCTGTGAACATTCCTAAAAATAAGAACTTCCTCCAATACTCTTCTTTTTTCTCCTCACTTCCTTCCATATCCCACTGCATGTCATGCCTCACTTTACAGTCCCACATAACAGTTCACCAACACTGAACATACATTGGTGAAATTGAAGAAACAAAAATAACTCAAGCCATAAATTCTGGAACCTGTAAACTCATACACCACAAGAGTGATGGTAAGGAATGTTTTTTTGAATTTCTTCTTAGCTGTGACAGCACCTACATCTTTCACAGAGGCTCCATCATTACACATGCTGAATACCATTACACCATAACTTGACAGACTCTAGGAATGTAGCATCACAGCCAGCAGCCACAGAAACATATTATTAAATGTTACATATAAATAAAGAAATAGTCAACAGTGTTCTTCTAATCCATTTCTCATAAAGGGTACATATGTACCAGTTTGTATAATGTAAAGGAGAATTAACAAAATAGTTATGCAATTATAAAATAGTAATATGTACTTAAAAAAAATAGATTTAGGTGAAACAAAAACCTGTTACCAGTTTGGAAGTCTCATGTATGAACTAGACTACAGATCCTGATGTCTACATAGGATGAAGCAGTAGTAACAGGCAAGGCACAAAACTTCCCTCTCAGTTTACTCTGAAATATCTGAATGTGGGGTCATACTGCTTGGTCATTTTTGCTTTAGGGCGGAAGTTCTTTATGTTCAGAAAAGGTAAAAAAAATTGCTGAGGACTGAACTGTGCACTCCCCTCATTTGTTTGGATAAATTTCGGGTTAGAAGCGTAATTGTCCCAGTTACAAATATAAGTGCCAAGTTAAATTTTATGAATCTGTATGAAACTGAATTGTGTGTCTGCATAATCCACCAGCAGACTTAATGTGCTAAGTCAATGAAGTTTAAACATTTCCCATATCTAAGTTTCTTGCATGCATTAATGCCATAAAATTAAACATGTTTAGTTACTGCCAGTTTCATGAATTTCTTGAATATATTTGTGGAGTATGAGTATGTGATATGTGAAGTCTGATGATTAAGAAAACATATGAAAGGGAGTTTCATGATCCTAGAGGTGGAATCTTCACATTTCTGGTTATCCAAATCATGGAAGTGCCTGAGCTTATCTTGTGGATTGGTCAGTCTACTTGAGTGAGCTGAATTTCCAGCTGCAAGCTGAAAATCAGTTGGTACAGCAAGTGTACAGTTATGTCAAAACCTTTCAGGCTTAACTTTGTCTTTGGCAGGTTCAATTTAGGCATTGTAACACACTGAATTTTCACATTGTCTAAGGATGATGTGGTTACCATTTACCGAGGTCCCCAAAATGTAGATGCATTTTGTTCATCGAGGAGTAATTGTATGAGAGATTTCAAGGCTTACATAGGCAAGAAGCAAGTCAGGGTCTCTTTTTGACACATCTTATATCAAGTTGGCATGTGCCAGAGGAGTTACAGATGGAGCAGATTGAAATGCAAGTCAATGACACATTAACACAATTCTCATACATCTTTTTCTCTAAGAAAGTGCACTTAATATTAAGTTATTAAGGGAACAAAATTATGCTTTTTTATTATTATTATTGTTGTTATTGTTATTGTCACAAATCTGATATGGCCAATTAATTATAATTTATTTTTTAGGAATGGGAGAGTGTGGATGACATGGGACAGGTTGATGATCAGCTTTGCACATTCATTGGCACTGATAACATTTTAGAGAAATACACTGATGTCCTTTAAAATTATGACTGTAATACACCTGCACAATTTACAAATAGAACGTTCTTAAAATCGAAAGGGGGAGGGGCATGGTTGAGTTTATTTTTTCATTTGCCCCACTGTTCAGTTTTAGAAAGTTTGCACCTAGTGTGTGTACCATACAATATGCGCAAAGTCCATGTGGAGATCCGGCAAGGCTGCAGGCACATGAGTCCGTCTGGGCGATCTATTGTCCGGAGAGGCGCGGAGAGGTCCGGTGTGGCTGCAGGCGTGCGAGTCCGTCCTGTGCGGCCGATTGTCCGGAGAAGCGCCGTGGGTTGCTTTTACTCCTGTTGGTGATGGGCCGGTGGAGTGATGTGCCGCATCTTCCGGAGGGTTCCGTTGCTTTGTTGTGCTGTCGATGTCGTGCTGGGTACGTGCGGCGGTGGGCCAAATGGTCAGGAGCGATGTGTCGTTGGCGGCCGGCTACTGACCTTTGGGTGCCTGGGTAGTCGGTCGCCGAAAATGAGCTGAGTGACCCGGTGGAGCTGCAGGCGAGTGAGTCCGTCGTGGGCAGTCTGTCGTCCGGAGAAGCGTGGCTTTTTTAATTTAGTCCCGCTTGCTATGGTCCTGAAGCGGGCCATTGGGCTAGCGGAGGTAGAGAGAGATCGAGAGAGTGCCATGCGCGTTGGTTAGCGGAAGACTGAATAGAGGAAAGATATGATGGCATGTGGGTGTTCCCACACCCATTACAACTTCAACATCGTTTTACTAAACTTAGCTATGCGCGCAAAGTGTACAGAATTCTTAGAAAATTGTGTTTTCTAATGGGGTAGCACGAATTATGTCGACAAAGTTCGAGGGTTTCGGACAAAAGTCCGATGCGTCTTGGTGTGCATACCGTTGCCATAGATAATTTCTCACTAAATGGTAATTTTCATATAGCCATAATCATGTTCGCATACACGTAAAATGGAAAGAAAGGGATGGACATAATATAATATGATTTATAAAAAAAACTGTATGTTATTTCTTAACTAGAATGTAGTATTTTGAATATAATGCGACAAATGTTTAGCAAAGAGAGTATATCCAGAGAGGTGCTATGCGGTTGAGATACTTTTCGAAAAGTTGTATTGGCTAGCTTGATGTTGTCATCACACGTTTTAGTGGCATACGGTTGGAGGCCATGTGGTTTCGTTTATAGCTGTAATTTATTGCCTGATTAGAAGGTTTGTTTAATTTTGTACTGTTATTAAGAACCCAAGTTGGTTATAGGTGTTTTAAAGGTATTTATAAGGTACCTGCGCGCTGCTGTGTAGTACAAATTTTAATTGCAGTTCAGTGATTATTGATGTAGGGTATGTGTTCAGCGGAAGGAAACATTTTACGAAATGCAAATAAGGAGAAAGTGAAGGCATTGAAATGTGTTATCTGATCCTCCCTTGAACTTGTGATATGTTTCAGTACTTGTTTTGTTAATATTTTAGGTGTCAGACGTATGTGAAGTATTGTGCAATGTAAAGTTTTTGTTGTGCCTGATAGGTACCACGCGGTGAAGGCGTATGGATAGTGGAGGTATATCTCTACGTATTTTGAGTTTTGACACTACATGAAAGTGAGAGGTTAGCTTTCTGCTTCTGATCCCCGGGAAAAGTACTCGGTACACATTGCGTAGAACGCTGGGCGGGCTCGGACCTGGTCTGTGCAAGGATGATAGAAACTTGTGAAAAAACTTTTTATGCGTAAAACATTGTTTTGTTTCGTAAACTTTGATTTTTCCGCCTTATGTTAAGTCATCCGGCCCTAATGAAAGTGTACGGAGGGACTCATGCAAGAGTTTTTAAACATTGTTAAACGTTGATTGGGATCTCAGCCTCATGCTTTGCACAAACAAGGAATTGGATGTTTAATAATAATAATATAATTATATACAGTATTTTATAAGTAATGCTAATGTAAGGTTGAGTCCATATTCTCCCTTTTAATAGATTTTGAAGTTATTGCATAAATTCCGCTATATATTTTTTACTGTTGCACAGTGAAATTTTAATGTAAAAATTAAACATGTAGCTACATTGATACCCACAAGGTGGAGGCTGTGTATTCCTCAGATATATTGGTACCCTCACTCACCAGACTACATGGTGCCATAACCCACAAGACTCCAGTACAGATCTTCAGTATCATTGAAATGATGAATCCTATAGATTATGTGTTGTTTGTGTGTGTTGTCACAGAATGGAAAGTGAACAGGAGCCAGTAAGGGTGCTTTCACGATTTAAATCAGAAACAGGAGAAGAAATGAGCAGCTTACTGGATCTGCCATTAGATGTTACTGTTGATAAGCTTCAGCTGATTTGTAATGCCTTGTTAAAACAGGTACGTTTGAAATGCATTAACCGTTTGCCATCAGCTGTCCTACATATAGGCAGCATGTACCGCTACTACCCAAAGACTGTGTTTCAGGTATTTAGTCAGCAAATATTCTTACTGAATTTTTTGAGACATGCTGCACAATCTTCTCGTCCCCCCCCCCCTCCCCCCACACTACAAATACTCTGTAGTTCATTGTGTTATCATTTTGGATTCATAAAATAATATTGTTCTACATATAGGTCCACTAAAATTTCAGCATCCAGCTCTGCCACCAAAAGGTTAATACTGTGCAATACCATCAGTGGTGTAATGTGTCATGGTATTTGTTTGTATGCTGTTTATTTATTGATGCTGCAAGTAGTTTAGACTGTAGTGTCAAAAGGTTGGTTGGTTTGTGAGTAATGAATTAATATGTGGAAGGAAATGGTTTTGGCTTCAGTTCTGTTACTGTCTTGACATTTTTCTTGAAAGACCTATGAAAAATCAAAAAAGGATTCAGGTTATTCAGACACAACTCTTTGTCACTGTATCACTCATAAAGAAATTGGCGATGTGTCAACAGAACATGTTTGGGTTGTTTCAGGTCAGTCATTCATATAACGTAAGTAATAAAACATTCAGTAATTGCAGGGTCATGTTAGCAAGGGAGGAGATCTCATTTATTTCACCATCCCAAATTTACTACAAGTTTAATGTGAAAAATGTCTGCCTCTGTAAAGTGTTATTAGTTCAGTTGTTATACAAGAGATGATTTAAAATTTGTGTAATTGGTGCAGTGGTTGTGTATAAAATATATGAAATTGTTATTGTGTTTGCTTGTGATGAGATTAGAAGAAACATTTAATATTGTACCTGTATATCATTTGCAGATTAAGGCCACAATTTGTGCTTCCATAAGCACTGAGATTTGAATGAGGATTATATTAGTATTTTAGTAGTGTTATTTATAGTCGGTTACTATAATAAAAATATGTAACTGTGGCTCTGATGAATGTTGGCATCTGATTGAAGTAATAGTGTCTGATTGAATTAAATTGTTCCTTCAGGACACCAAACAATGCACTTTGGATATATACAAATACAATCTTATATTGCTCCTGCATGTTTCAGAATCACTTAACCTATCCTCAGGGAGCTGTACACCACGATGTAAAACTTATTAAAATGTAACAGATTACAAAAATAATTTATATCACCTTAAAGTATACTTGCAGCTAATGTAAACCATGTGGGTTTCATGAACCATGATCAAAATAATATTTTTAAAAGTATAATATATTAGAATAATGAAATGGTAATATTTATGGTGGTGTGTTCATTAAGTGTAGTTAAAAAGTTGTATGTTGCTATGTTCTGTAGTTTTACTTTGTATACGAACATATAATTTCTCTCTGACCGCTTATGGATCTTGTCCCAGTATGATGTGTACTGAGTTCTGCCTGAGACATTAGTTCTATGGCACAGTCACAGTTGTTGGCCTTGATAATTTCTAGGCACTGTGTTGACTTGGTACAGGGGTTTGTTGAACCCTGTAGTATATTCTTATAATAAGGCCAACAAGAAGCACTAATTTCTCAAATTTATTTTTGGAATAGGACTGGTACATATTTTGGACAGAGATACTGTCTGAAACATGTAGAGTCCTATTCCAAAAATAAATTTGAGAAATTAGTGCTTCTCGTTGGCCTTACTATAAGAATGTGTCATGATGCATAGTCCTCAGAATGTCAAATTCCTATAGTATAGTTTGAAGTTCATCTCATATGGCTGCTGTAATTCAATTTTCAGGAGGAAAATGTACCTTACATATTTTTTGTAAATGAGAAGGAGATTAAAGGCACTTTGGAAGCTGTGCTGGAAAAAGAGAAGATAAATACAGAACATGTTGTTGATATTGTTTATCAACAACAGGCTGTGTTTCAAGTGCGTCCTGTCACACGGTGCACAAGGTGAGTTAACAAAACTTACTTTTATAGTGATAACAAGGAGAGGCAGAATCTGGGATATAGTTGCTTCCCTTTTCAACAGCATGTTATTTGAGGTGAAAAATTTAGACTAAATGAAGTTCACAGTAGGAGATTCAAGTTGACTCATGTGATTAAAGTATGTGGAGTGGGGATTTAAATTGCATCCGGAAGTCCTGATGCAATACTTGCACACACCACACATGCTCACAAGAGCATGTGTTTAATTGCGTAATGACATTGGTTTATGTGACACCTCATCTTTAGCACCAGATATTCTGTGGTACCAGTTAATTCCGTACAGTTAACCATAACATTTTACTCCTTGGATATAACAACACCCATTTATGACATAAAGTGTTCAGTCCCTTTCATGACAGAACTGAGTTCGACTCTACTGTCATAATGGTACACCTGGGAGTTTTAAAAATTGAAGTCGATGAGACATTCTCACATGTCAGTTGTAGCCATTGTGAAATCTTGAGCCAAGTTTAGGTATACTACTTTTTTGAGGTATTTGCATCCAGTTCTATTTTCTATCAAATATGTAGTTTGAACATAGAATTTTACATGTAATAAGTACGAAGGTCAACTTCTGCATTCTAACCATAATTCTCATATTAGTTATAATTAAATATCTGTTAATGGTCACTGCACTTCAAATTTGGCAATCATGAAATAACCATTATCTTAATTTTCTTTATAATTGTTCTATTTTTCAATTAATTTGGAACAGTATTCCATAAATTTTCTGATTCCTTCACAGTAAAGTTCTTGTTGATGTGTTGCATTGAGTTTTGGTGTTTAGCTGGGCCGTATGATGAAGCTGACCTATTCAGTGGATGCTGGGAGACTGTTTCCCCAGGAGCAAAGTGGGTGGGCCAGGGGTGCACAAAACCAGGTCACCTGGTTGACTAAATTTTGAATGGTGGTGCCTAATATTTGTGGATCTTCAATATGGCCCCAGCTTCTTGTCAGCATTTTGGTACCTGGAATTTTGAGGTGTTACCTGGATTTCTTGTAAGTTTATGCACCCCTGGGCTGGGGCATGAGGCTGTCCACTCACCTTCATCTAGTGCTGAGTCTAGGAATGAGTAGAGTCATACCTTTACTCCCTGTATACTTCTTCATGGCATGTGCGGAGACTACTTTGCTTTCGAGAGTTTCACTTCCCTGGGCTATTGCACAGCATAGTTGGTTTAGTATTGACATTTCAGGACAGGGTCTTGGTCTATCCGCAAGGGTCAACATGGCCAAGACATCTTGGATATCTTCACCCATGAATACTGGATCAATACCCTGTCTGGAAGTGACAGTAACAAACCAACCTGCACTGTGCAACAGCCCAAAAGAGTGAAAATCTTAACTGTGACATGGCAAAAGTCCAAAATCTTGCAGCTTTATATTTACCTTCATCATATGTTGAAGGTGTTCTGTTGCAGTCATTTCTGGGTGAATGGAGCAGAAGGAGAAAGTGGATCATGGGAAGGGGAATATGTAGTTAGGAAGGGCTGGAGGAAAAGAGGTGCAGCCAGAGTTTGCCCTTCCTTGATGGTGTTGGCTGTAATATGTTGCAGAGTGCTGGAACAGCCTTAGCATATAATGTGGCTAAACACTGAAAGCCAAAGTTTAATAATAATAATAATAATATACTGCAGTTGGGTTGTTACCTGGTGGCAGTGGTTATTTTACATATATACAAAATATGAAATTGGTTACTACTAAATTTAAGTCGGGAGGGCTACATAAGAAGCATGTAGTGGCGACTTGGAATCTTGGGAACCATCTCAGCATTTGCTTTTAGGCACAGGAAACCAAGAAAAACCTGTGTCGAGGTGGCCGGTCATAGGTCCTTCGTAATACTGACTTGTAGCCGGCAGTCCGGCATCTAAATTAAAAAAACAGTAAAAGTGACACATAAGAGACAAGTTGCAATAATCTGAGGACACTACTTCCCCTAAGACATAGTTGTCCAAGCTGGAGCCACATGTGTACTGTAAAGGCATGATAATGTGGGAGGTTAATTATAGTCTTCATTGGGATTTTTTCACTGCAGTCCATAAATCAGTCTGCAGCAAGGGCTTTGGCAAATTGCCAAAAACATTGGGCACTGCTGCATTAGATGCTGAAGTGAAGGCATGCTTACAGTATTTTGTGTGACTTTCAGTTCTTTGCCGGGTCATGCAGAAGCTGTAATATCAGTGAGCTTCAGTCCTGATGGCTGCCATGTGGCAAGTGGTTCAGGTGACACCACGGTGAGGTTCTGGGACATCTTGACGCAGACACCAGTTCACACGTGTCACGGTAGAGTTTCTTTAAATACTGTAGATATTTTGTGTGTGTGTGTGTGTGTACATACATCTGTAGACCCTCTGATGAACGGACTTCTTATGTAGAGATTTAGGAAATAATGGATGAAATATGTTGGTTTCAAAATTTTTGTCCACAATGGTTTGTGGACAGAAATTTCGAAACCAACATATATCATCCCTGACAGTGGGTTTTCTTGACTCTTAATCAACGAAGCAGTCGGGACTGCAAGTCCCTCTACGGGTCAAACAGAGGAGGCACACAGCTCTGCGGACACAGAATAAGTTAGTATTACCTTTTTTGTACTTACTTTTTGTTTAATGTGGAAGAGTACTTACACAGTCTTGTCTTCTTAGTTATTATTTATATTCATTCACTACACTGTTAGTTGTATTTGTGTATTATGTGTATGCGCTAGTGTTATTTGCACAGTACTGTATTACTTTTTTGGCAGCTTCTTAGTTTATGTACATTCATAATTTGAAAGTACCAGTCATTTGTCATTATCGGACTACCCAATCTGCCTGTTAGTCCGTACGTAAGATGGTCTCCACTTCCATATATATGTGTGTGTGTGTGTATAGTGTAGGGGGCTGACATGATGTTCATGCAATAATCCACATCTTTCATCTTGTTTTTCTTGAGTCATGATGACTGATGAATTTGCAGTTGATCATGGCTTTGTCTCTTACAAGATTTATTTGATTCAGTAAGCTCCTCTTAATCTTCCATTATGAAAGTGTTAATTCTCTTTGTATATGTTTACTTAATCTACTTAGCCTTCAAACAGTTTGGTTGGTATTTAAATTTTAGTGCGTGGCTTTGAAAAACATGAGTATTATTTGAATAGAAAAAGATACAATTTGGAAATAAATGGCATTTTGTGGAAAATAAAAAAACGGCGATTATGTAATGTGTCTTAAAATGTAGCGACTTTCCTGTTCGCCTAAATGTATAAAATGAATTTCTGTAAATGCAAGTCTTTTAAAGGTTAAACAGTTACGGTGTCAGATAGTCATGAAATGAGCAAACATTTGAGCTCTAACAGTTTTGTTTAATTCCACTTTGAAGATATTAATACCATCTTTGTATGTGTTTATTTAAACAATTGTGTAACACAGGTGTATCAATAATATTGCTGGGGTATTATCTTTTGCTGCTTTGCTCATGTTTGAAATCAATCTGATTACAGACAGAAGTATGTTCATGTTACGGTAATTTAATGAATAATGCCATCTGTCAGACACTGATAGTCACACTGCTCATGTGAAGGTCATTTGACAAATAATGAATTTTTGGGTGAAAGTAACTCAGGTGTGACAGCATCACCTGCTCAATTGCAGAAGCCAGGGTATTAAGTAAGATGGATTAACAGTGTGTCTCCCTGTCCCAACCTTTTTGTCCACAGTCAGGCACTGTAGAAAAAGTTGCATATGTAAGATTTGTTCATGAAGAGAAGACTTTAGGAAAATTACTGATTTTTCTTCCTGTTCCAGAAATTGAGCATAATACCCCAAAAACACATCTTGAAACTGGAAAGGATATGTAGTCAAACACAACTAAGTCAATTAAGATGTTTGAATGACTATACTAGACAGCTATATGTTTCAGCCCCTATTGGCCATCTTCAGGTTGTCTTCAAGAGAACTTAAGGTCCTACCATACATATTGTACGCGCACGTGATGGAGAGATCTCTACATCCAGGCTTTGTTGCGTAATAAGTACCTTCTATGTTGAATGCGGTGGTATGCTCTGGCTAGAGGCATGATAGGGTCTGGTGGCTAGTATTGAGTTTGAAGTTTCTTGGTGTGCTGATATTGTGAAGTGGCGTGTTTCTCTTCCTTCCTTCCTTCTAATTGGGGAGGTCCGAAAGTGACCTTGGAGGTACAGTCCGTTTGCCTGTGGGGACAGAGATGTGTGCGAGAAGCATGCTAAAATAAATCTGGCCTAACTATGCATTGTAAGTTTTTTGCTGTATTGGAGGAAAACATAAATAGCTTAGTACTTACTTATACTCCGGGTGTTTGTGTGTTTCCAGCCCACTTTGGTTTTACCCCTGGGTGGGTTTATGTCCATGTGGGTGGTGGCGCCGCGGTGTCTCATCAGTCCTATATTGGGCACTTGTATTGTTGGAGTTTGTTGTGTTTTGCACTGTACTTGTAGCCCTCACAGCCAGAACACTCTGCCACTGTGTTGGGAATGTACCCTGTGGTTTTCTGGCACTACACTGTTGTTGTTGCTGTGTACTGTTTCTCAGCACTCCTATTCGATAAGCATACTGTAGTATTTACGCTATGTGCATGTGGTGGCTTTTTTTACACGTTCTGTATTGTCATCACAGATGTATATTACTACTGTTTGTGTCAGGTTCTGCATTGCTGGCAAGGTTGCAGTGGTCCTGAGTTGGGGTGGGTCAGATTTTGCCACTTGGTTGGTCAGGTATTGGTTGGGGCTGGGTGGGATGGGCTTTTATGACTAGTGGGGTTTTAGTAAGACATCAAAGATCATGTGCGCACGCAATATATATAGTAGGACATTAAGTTCTCTTGAAGACAACCTGAAGTTGGCCAGTAGGGGCCGAAACATGTAGTTGTCTAGTGTAGTCATTAAAACATCTTAGTTGACATAATTGTGTTTGACTGCATATCCTTTCCAGTTTTCACACACACAGTGGGGATGACACACTTCCAAACATATTGAAACCTTATGTGCAACTCCAAAATATGCTCTGGGAAACTGTATTATGCACTTTGACATTCAGAGGACTGTGCATCATGATATAATCTTACAATAATGGCCAACGAGATGCACTGTTCCTCAAGTTTATTTTGGTAAAGAACTCTACATGTTTCGGACAGATTTACTGTCCACCATCAGCAGTCTTAATACTGTATTCATTACAATTGGTATTTGCCATACTAATAATGTTAAATGTCTGCTAGCAGACAGTCACTAGTATGACAAATACCAATTGCTGTGAATAGAGTATTAAGACTGCTGATGATGGACAGTAAATCTGCCTGAAACATGTAGAGTTCTTTACCAAAATAAACTTGAGAAATAGTGCATCTCATTGGCTACTATTATAAGAGTGTATTGTGCACATGAGATAGAAAATAGTGCCATTGATAGGGCAACCTGTGTGGACAAGACAGCTGGTTGCCTGTGAAGTTTCAGTGAGGTTTTATGCTAGTAATGTTATAAGCTGTCAGTAAAAAGACAGTTGAGTTCCTCCTGTCAATGAATATGGAATCTGGGATATGACACCATGCCATTTTGAAGATGGTTACCTGCACTATGGAAGATCTTCCTTTGTCCATCTTAATATTTATCACCATGAATAGATTTAACAGTAAGTAGATAGAAACTTTCTGGGATGTTAATGTTACATAGGTTGGCAGGTGTTTGCAGACATTTTGGCACCAATAGGCTGTCTTAACTAGCTACCAACCTATGCCACATAAATCCCAGAAGAGTAAAGGACTCAGCTACATAGCAGCTGAAGCCTGAAATCTCACATGTAGAAAGAAGCTACAATTATTTTTGTAATGCAGGTCACAAACACTGGGTGCTGTGCCTTGCTTGGTCACCAGACGGCAAGTATGTAGCATCTGGCTGTAAAAATGGGCACATTATTCTGTGGAATCCAGACAGTGGGCAGCAAGTGGGACGGACGATGTCAGGACACAAGATGTGGATCACAGCTCTCAGCTGGGAGCCATATCACAGGTGAGTGTAATGGAAGGAGGATTGGTGCTACAGGGCACTATGGGTCTTGATCTTATTTTGGAGGTATGGCTGAATTCTTTCTTAAGCTTTGACATCATGTGGGGGTAGTGGTTATTGCTATCCTCAAGCTGCTTTGTCACCAGTTGAAGAGCCTAGTACACTTTGCATTGGAGGCTGGATGGACCATAAGCATGTTCAGAGAGTGGGAAACCTGGAGCTATGTAGTGCCTGTCATCTGTGATACTTCTTTTCTATAACCATTGTACTTGACATGAGGCAGCACATGAATTCCTCTCCTCAGCATGTCTGCAGGGCCCATACCACCATCAGACAGTTTTCAATATCACCATGATGCACGGGCTTCAGGCTAGACAAGCTTCAGGAGCTGCACTTTAGGAGGAAACTTAAGCGAGAGTCATGTGTTAATAAAATATTCATCTTTTTCATATTTGGTTGCTTTTCATTTCTGTTAATCCAGCTGCAGTAAGTTGCAGTTTTTTATGAGTCACTTTTCTTTAAAAGTCTTTTAAAACACTGTTCAAGGTCAGCCTCATGTGCATGAAAACTACCTGAGTATTATTGTTCTTTTGGGCGACTCGCATGAGTCACGCGGTTGGCGTGCACAAGCTGCAGCTTGGCCATTCCTGTCATAATACTTCTTGTCTGTTTCTGCAAGGTTTCCCCAAAACTTAATGAATTTTTTTTTTCCTATTGCCTGTTTGACATTCTCATCCCATCTTACTGTCTTTGACTTCATTACTGTAACAGTGCTTGGAAAAGTGTATCAGTGTGAAGTTGTGTGTTGTGGAGTTCATTTCTTATTTAACCCTGGTCTGGTACCATGGGGTCTATGTGACCCCAGTCCTCTTTGACTCACGTTTTTTTTTAAACTGACACGAATACTGACATCGCCTTTTACGTATTTTTTCGTAAGGCCTTCCTAACAATGTCACACACATTCGCTAGGTTTTGTGTCTTTCTGTTTATTTTTTATTTATGTTTATTTCCGCTTGGGGTCAAATGGACCCCATAGTACCTTCCATGTAATATAGATAATTGTCTGCAAAATGCAGAAATTTCAGTATGTGTAAAAATCTGTGACATGTCATGTTCTCGCCGTAAAAATAGTCTTACCATTTAGAGTTATAAACAAAGCTAGAACGCATTAGCCAGCTGGGGAAAAATGTGCAGTTGCTCTGCATAAGACATATAGATCATGGTATTGTGAGGAGTTTAGGGGGTAGAGGGGGATAATTCTGGGTACGCAGAGGAGAACACTGACCTTCAAGGGTCCTGCAGCATAAGAAACCTATGCAGTGATATCGTATAGGAGTGAACAAAATTCCTCCCACCATCAACTCACTGTTTACGACGTCTTTACAAGTCGTTCGGTCTCACTGCGCAACGTGTTTAGAAAGCGTTCGGTGGCAAAGGGATCATGGCAAGACGACGGGGATTGTCGTGCAATGACGTTCTGGCGTGTTTAGATGTGTTAAGTGACGTCAATAGTGAACATGAGGTCGATATTGAAGACAGTTTGAGCTGGGATGAAAGCGACCCCGAGTCCAAAGAAGTGTCAAGTTTCCTACAGTGAAATAAGTGCAAGTGAGTCAGATTCGGAAGAGAAGCAAGATGTTGACAGTGGTGAAATGCTTGGAAAAGATGGATATGTGTGGTCGCAGAAGCCAAAAGCTGTCAGAAGAACACCAATGCGCAATATTGTCAGAGAGAAACCAGGACCGAAAGGGAATGGATGTCAAGCAAACACACCCTTGAAATCATTTGAGTTATTTTTCAATGACGCCGTGATAACAAAGATTGTGACATGGACTAACCAGAAGATAGAGAATGTGAAAACCATGTACACAAGTAAACCTGGATTTCTGTACAATACAAGCGTGACAGAAATTCGTGCACTCATAGGTATCCTGCTGTTCTTGGGCGCTACAAAGAGCTCCAAAGAAAGTACTGCAAGCATCAGGGCAAAAGATGGTACTGGCAAGCCAATTTGCATAGCAGTGATGAGTCAGAAGCGTTTTTTGTTTCTTGTGTATTGTTTACGCTTTGATGATTCAACCACGAGGGCCCGAGCGAAGAGCCGATGATAAGTTGACAACTATTCGCAACATATAAGACAAATTTGTTGTAGCTTGTCAAGCAAACTACACTCCAGGAACTGGTTGCACAGTTGATGAATATCTCCATGGATTCAGAGGAAGGTGTAGTTTCAAGCAATACATACCAAATAAACCAAGTAAATACGGCATCAAGGTATATGTTCTGGCTGATAGCAAAACCTTCTACTTGGTTTCTTCCAAAATTTACACGGTATCTGGCACTCATTCACCGGGATTGCCAGTCCCTACCCAAGCTGTTCTGGATTTGGTTCCATCAGTTTCGGGAAAAAGCGGAAACATTACCACTGACAATTATTACACGTCAATTCCTCTGACCATAGAGCTGAAATCCCGAAAGCTCACTTTGGTTGGCACGATAAAAAAGAACAATGCGTTCATTCCACCCAGCTTTTTGGTCAAAGCAGATGAAGGAACAGTTCAATACGCATTTTACCATGCAAACAATTTCACTGTTGTCCATTGCTCCAAAGAAAAACAAGAGGGTCGTCTTCCTGTCCACTATGCATTCCGAAAAAAAGAGAGACGAGGATACTGGAAAAGAAGAAATAAATGTGTTTTACAACCAGGAAAAGGTGGTGTGGACAATCATGATCAAATGTGCAGCTTGTACAACCACGGCAAGAAAAACAAACCGTTGGCCAAGAGGCCCTTTTATGGAATAATTGACAGCGCTGCCTTGAACACATTTGTTATTTTCACTGGAAATGTGCCCAACTTTGGAGAACATGGGAAAGAGAAGCAGCAAAAATTATTGAAGGGGCTGGCTCTTGCTTTGATCATTCCACATGCATGTCAGAGATTCGAAGTGCAACAAACACCGCAAGATGTGAAACAGGTCATTCGCAGTTGCGGCATTTACCGGCACCCTCACCAGCTCCAAGCACCACCCAGCGTCATTCAGCACAGCGCAAGAGATGCTACATAACTTTGTGTGTGAAGAGCACAACAAATCGTTGTGCAACCAATGCCAGGAGTAAAAGTTAGACCTACAGATAATGATACTATATGTAAAACAATCAGAAAATCACACATGAAGTGTTGTGGAATATTGTGCGCATTTTGTAATACATTTTCTGTATATTTCTCTATCTGCTTCTATATGTTCAAAAGTTCCTAAGACAAAGTCGTGCCTATTTGTTGATATTTGAGTACAAACCTATGTTGTGAAACATTATTTGGGGGAAAAGAACATTGTAATAAAATGTGTTTATATTCTGGTTTTTTTTACAATGGAGTCATGTTGACCCCATGGTACTGTTAACGTAACTTTTTTCATGGTACCAGAGCAGGGTTAATTCATGTCTTAAATTTATGTGTTGATATTTTTTACTCATATTATACTGTTAGAAGAAAATGAGGTGGAATGGTTATACCTGTATTTGATGTTTTCTTGCTTCAGAGTATGTAGATAATGGTCTTGTAGGAATTTCCTGAAGGGGCAAGGGGCCAGAAAGAGGTTTCTGTCACCTATTTTGCCCTCGAAAGTGTTTTCCAAATTTATACTTCTTGATCCTTGCTTAGTGCTTTACCCCTGATGGAATGACCCCTTCTGGAACTGCCGTCTCCTGTTTGCTTGCTGGCTTCCCTCATACATTTTGTCTTTTACCACACAAGACCTGATCAAAAAGTACCTGGACTGATGCTGTGACACTAAGAATACTAAACTCACCTTGATGACAGACTAATCCTCTTTGAAGTAAGCCCCTTCTGCTTGGATGCACGTATTCCACCAGCTCTTCCACTGCTGGTAGCACTTCTCATACTCTGTTTTGAGGATATCTGAAAGTCACTGCATCTTGTTAAGTTTATTCTTAATTGGGGGCAACATGAAAAAGTCACTTGTGGCAATGTCTGGGGTATATGGGGATGACACACCTGTGGAATGTGATGTTTGGCTAAGAATGCTGCCCAAGTGGGGCTGAGCACACTGGCGTGATGAATTTGCCATGCATCAGCCTGTTATTTTGTGGTCTTTGTTGTAAACTGCATCACAGTGATGTGTTAGTATTTCTAAATAAATATTCTGGTTTACAATTCCCTTTTGGAGCATATTCATGATGCCCAATACGATCTTGATTTTAAAAAATTCACCTTTTCTATATGTTTGAGCAAGTCAGAGGCTACAGACAGACACTTCTTTTGCTCAGCAGCTGTGGGACAAACTTCAGTAACATGTCTGATGCCAAAATCTTTAGTTGAAATTGCATAGTATGAGCCACAAGAAATTCTTAATTCCTCAGGTACATTCCTAAATGTGAATCTTTTGTCTACTGTAACCAAACCTTGCACTTTGCAATTGCTTCATCATTTCTGCTTGATGAATGACATCCTGAGTGCTTGTCACTTTATGCAGATGTGCCGAACAATTTAAAACTCATGCGTGACTTGTGGCCTCATTTTGAAAGGCAGTTTTAATCAATTCATAAGATTCAGGTCTCATTTTCTCAAGTTTTGCACAAAATTAGACATGTACACATGGTTCCATACTGTCATACATCACAGATATGACATGTGATACACGCATCACTGTTCACATTCGATGACGTGTCAGACAGTATCGCTGCATTGAGTTTTTGCTGATTGAGGTCATGCAAGAACATATCCGGACATGCTGGAGAAGTCCTGTCACAGTGTGACTTAAGATAATAGAGGGATAATAATCCACATACTGTTTAACCCTTCATTTCGTTGCCTACCCTGAAGAGAGAAGATGTAGGTTTATCTGAAAAACTGGCACCTGTGAACTGAACTGTAAGTCTTCGTATCCCAGACTATGGTGTTATTCCTCACAGTGACTGTTGTAAGAACTGACAACCTTACATATATTGTGTTGGTATCTTGGCCGCAAGATCACCTTGGTGACCACATTTTTCATAGTGATGTAGTGTTTGTGGGTTCACAAGATGGAACTTCCTGCATGTCACCCTGCTGGTATCTAGGATTTTCAGATGGCTCTTAGATTTCTGGAAAGTTTGTGCACTGCTCTTTGGTGTGTTTTATAGTGTATAGACATTGTAGCACAGTGTAGAGTTAAAGTAGTCTATGTGTTATACTGTTGTCTTGCAGTAGGCACTTGTTTGAGACCAGTTTATATTTCTAAGGAAGAAGTAATCTAAATAATGTTCAAGAATTCATAGTGTATCTGACAGCAAATACATCACATCTCTATTAGAGAGACAGACCAGTTAATGCTGTTTAGGGAAAAAATATCTGTTTGTTGTGAGAATAATGGGAAACATGTAAATACACTGGGAACAAAATTTCTTACTTTAAAGCCGGTGGTACATACTGTAATCACTGTAGTTTACTTCAAAGGGTTAAAACATTAGATTTGCTACTTTGATAAATATGAAAAATTTTAATTCACACAAAAAGAAATTGATAAATGTTGATATATCTAATTTGTCATAACAGTGGAAACATGCAACATATTATGATTTGTGAGGATATAAAATATGCATTTGTGGTGTCTGAATAAATGTTTTTCTTTTTAGCAACCCTGAATGTAGACGAATGGCAAGTGGCTCTAAAGATGGTGACATCAGAATATGGGATGTAGTACTAGGACAGACCCTGTTGACACTAACAAGTCATTCTAAAACTGTGACATGTGTGAAATGGGGTGGAGCTGGTCTCCTGTACAGTAGCTCACAGGACCGCACTATCAAAGTGTGGCGAGCAGAAGATGTAAGCGTTACATTATAGTATGCCTTTGGCATGCCACAACATGTTGAATTTCCCAACAGCGGAGCAGATGTATCAAACAATTTTGGCCACTCTTGTATGGCTCTGTCTGAGGGTTTTCATTGGGCTTTTGCATTTTTCTTGTGTATAAAAGTTTGCAGAAAAACATTATAAATCTCAGTGCAGATTACACTCAATTCCAGTGTCAAAGGGTTAAAGAATATTAGCAGTAGTGCCATGTTGAAGAAAAAATGCTATTCCCTTTTGCGGCAATATGAAACACTGAAATTCATAATTTTACTTACCTACATGTTGTTATTTTAATATTAGATGGTGCTTCTGTTTGCATTTTGTGATTTGTAATTGTGTATTTAGTACATGGCAAATTCCACTATGTTCCCATGCCTCCTGGTAAATATGAAAAGGCATATATGTGTATTTATTTTACTACCTGGTACAGTAAGGTATGAGCAGTAGTGTCCATTCTTTGCCCAGGATATGGCCACTTTCTTTATCATTTTCACAGTATATACAGTAGCTGACACTTCACAAGGAAGGAGTATTGTACTGAGAAATGACAGGTTTACTCATATAATTTAAGAAGTTGCAAATGAGGATTTAAATCACTTTCAAAGGCTCTGTTATGTTTCTTGTACTTTTCTTTAAGAGCTGTGGGCATTCTGCTTATTGGCAAAAGAAAGGAGCAAAAATTTTATAGTATCTTTATGTGTTTTGTTTTAGGACCATTGTAGGAAATAAGAAACCAGACAATTGCATTTTCGTACTTGTTAAATTTGGCATTACCTATGCTGTTTCTTTTCTGTTATGTGTGACGATCTTTTACTGTTCTTGTGCGTGGGAATGGTAACGTGTTCTTTGTTCGTTAAACTCTTTTGCCATGTGCATAGGTGGCATATGGACTGAGTCAGTATATACTGAAAGTTAATTGATTTGTAGGGAGTGCTGTGCCGAAGTCTAGAAGGCCATGCTCACTGGGTCAACACGTTGGCCCTGAGTACAGACTACATTCTGCGGACTGGACCATCAGATCCTGTTACAGGACTGCGTCTTGATTACAGTGACAGTAAGTATGTTGTACTGTGTTGACTTGTGTGGGAATTCAAGTGTAAGTGACAACACTTTATTTAGAATCGCACACAAAGCAGTGTCTTATAGTGGTTTTCATATGTGTAATACAAATATCATGTTTTCTGTTCCCTGTGCAGGTCAAGTGGGAAACATCCAATGATATTATTCAATTTCCTGCATATTTATGCCAGTGTATGTGGTATTACAGCAATGCTCATTGTTGCAGTAGGGTTTTGGATTGAGGTTCAAATCCTTATGCCCAGTTTCTGTTTGAATGAGTGCATTTAATATCTTAATTTGAATTGTATTTCTTAAAGCTTTAGCTGTTTTGCAGGGTTACATTGACAGAAACACAGTCATATCCTGAGCAAAGACACGGTACTTCAGCTTGTTTGAATATTCTTGAGGTCTTTGATATGGAT
>Ga0123354_10003781_pt1 | contig 21100 bp, 9 predicted proteins | sample TergutLab28metaG_2_FD_97872 | JGI IMG/M metagenome (GOLD analysis project Ga0123354, IMG submission 97872) | Labiotermes labralis P4 segment gut microbial communities from Petit-Saut dam, French Guiana - Lab288 P4 | ecosystem: Host-associated > Arthropoda: Insects > Digestive system > Gut ... | reverse complement strand
CTGAACCCTCCTAATAGCGTACTCTAAAGCAAAGTTGAAAAGCAGTGGTGATAGAGCGTCTCCTTGTCTCAGACCGTTGCTAATAGGGAACCTGTCAGACACATTCTTGCCTACCCGGACTCTGCTATAAGTTTCAGTCAGACTCATCTTACATGTAAACACTAAAATTAGAAATACATTTTAATTAACATTTTAGGAGAGAGAAAAAAGGTTTTGCAAGGGTGAGCAATATTTGTTATTGTAAACTAAAATATAACGAATTGTAAAACATGTTCTCCTTTTAGGAATAATGTAGCAACTCTTTATTCATTACCAATAAATGCATTAACATTTACGGAGCTCATTATTCACCAGTTATTAATGATATCTCCCACTCATTATTGATTTTGATCGCTACATAAACGTCACACTTGAGCTCATGAATTGTTGTTTCAAATATTCAACACTTGCACATGTGTGGATTAATATATAAACAAAATGATAGTTTCACATCACAACATGTAGAATATACTTCAAAATAAATACAGACTCTAAAATGCCATTTAAAAACAATCCTACTGCAGGGGCATAATGTATAGTTACACAAAGCTTGTTATTAACTGACACGATCACAAGTCCATATTGCAAATCCGTAGGTGGCTAATATGAACAAGTTTCTAACATGCTGCTGGAAATATTAGCCTACGATATTACAAATGCTATGGATTCCTTTAAAATTGATATCATTTTGTTATTACTAAAATGTACACCTATGTAGAAATTTATGCTCAGAATCCAGCGGCATACGTAAGTCAATTTCGAGCAAAACTGAAGGGTTCTGGGGTTGAATTGTTTTATCTTACAGGAGGAAACACCGTTTCGAGGTAAAATATCAGTGTACCCTATTCGAAAATGACGAAAGAGTTTCGTATGACACTTTGGTATGTACCGACCAAATATAAGTCAACAAGTTAACTCAAAACTTGTACACTTACAACTAAGAAGTCCTTTATTTTTTAAAATTTTAATTTTCCTTTTATTTCCTCCATTTTGTCCTGTCCATGTTCTTTCTTGAATACTGGAGACCGGGTTTCGCTCTCACCATCCAAACATTTTATTCACTCACTCATTCACACATTCACACTCACGACACAAACAAACAACCTTACAACACATGATATTCTCTTTTACACTGGTAAGTTAGTGGCACTGAACTTTGTGTTTTTGCGCATGGTTTGCTTTTAATTACAACCTAAAACCAGATAAATCGTTATTGCATGATGTTTATCAGAATTTAATTCAGAACGTTGGTGTAAAAAAGCGGCCCACGAATGTATTAAACTCCATAATCCAACATAGCGTTTCCCTCTTTCTGACTGTATAAACACGATATTCATCGTTCAATCTTCTTGAGCTCTGCTATGTTGATAGTCAACTTAAAGCAGAAATATTCAGGGCGATCGATTCCTTACGCAAGAAGTATCGCACGGCGAACAGCTCTTTTAAAAGCTACGCCGTAATTATTCGAACCTTATTATGAAGTCATATCTTTACAACGTTTTTCTGTTCTGCTTATTTATTCCTGTATAAACTTGCCTACAAACTAATTAACATGTTACGTTCAACGTTTATATAAAGAGTGAGACGTGTCCTGCTACCAACTACACTGTGAATTTGTACCTCATAGATGGAGCTGTGCCGTATGAATATGAATATTAGACATGTGTTAGCATTCCAAAGAGTAAACAAACAGATGTGTCTGTAAAATTGCAGACTTAAATTCGGAATATTTCTGCTTCAGTTATTGGCTAAATTATATTTATCCAGGCTGAGATATTTTTTATTTTTACTCAATCCTTCCTGATAAAATCCAGCATATTATTTCGAACAGACCACAAAAAGTTCCTTCCAAATCATTTGCAATTTCTCAATGTCCTAACTTTCGCTTCTAAACAGTCTGCTTAATTCGCAGCCTCTTACAATAGTCTACAAGAAAACACTAGGGCAAATATGCCCGATATTAATCACATATATTACATTCTAATATTACAGCCGAAAGAGGAAGTAAAATATTCTAGTTTACTGTGCATTGTTGGGTTTTATTTTCATATCATATAATATCAGGACATATTTATTCGTCTCCAATTTTAAGAAAAGTAATGTTTCACTGTAATTATTTCAGGCAAAATTTGAAAAACAATCAACGTAATTCCAAGAAAAGTATCTAAATATTAGATATATTGCCCTTCAGTCACAAAGAAGCGTGACATTGCTCCTACAGTGCGATGTTCTTCTTCTACTATAACGTTTCAGCGCACATGAAGGTGAAAAGTGTGAAATTTTGTGTTATGGTACGCGAGACTCTTTATCATTCTTGAAATGTTAAATTATATCTTCTAAATCACCCTGCCGCCCTTGTGAATGTGTGTACATGTAATATTTTCTGCTGGGAAAAGAAATGAGACAGTAAAATAAATTTAAACTTAATAAAAAATGAAGGATGGTCATGGCATACGGCAAGCAGCAGAAACAATATACCGTATGTTTCATGGTGCTGAAAATAATAATTGCATCCTCAGAATAGTAATTTTTACCACAGCAGGGTATCATACTAGACAGAAAATGGAGGAGCAAAACGTTGTGTTTTTTTTTTAATATATAATACTTTAATGAACCAAGAACTACGCCAAGTTTTTCGTTTTCAGCACAGCAAAATACACTAAGGAATATAATGTGATTTGAAGAAACACTGAATGTGGATTCAAATGTAATAATTTGGTGAGATTTGGATCTCTTACAGAGGCACTGACGATTTACGTTATGGGGGAATGATGTCATGTTGATGGTAAAAATAACTGCAGAAAATTTGGAGAAGCTTGCTGCCCCCAACTTTAGGACATGAGTGCTAAATTGAGTCCAAGAGCCTCCAAAACTTAAGTTTTTTTTTTTTTAATGATTGCGGATGGGTTGCGGTTATATCTATCTATACACGCAGCTTGTCACGTGTTAGTGATTTACGTGGGTCGCAGTTTGTGGGTAACAGAGAATGCATATTTATGGATATATAGTTCTGTGTACAATATTTGGGGAATTTTGCAAGACACCGATAAGGCTAAAATTAAAATTAATTCCTTGGTTGTACCGATAAACGACAGTTTAGTCACCAGGTTTAGGCCGTGACAACAAAAGTGTAAGGAAGACAAGAAGGATAGCGACATATTTTTTATACAAAGTTTTGTTAAATTAGTCAACCGGTTTATCAGTTACTAGTAGACAGATAAGTAATTAATAACACTGATATTATTGTACTATTTGTAGTTTATTTAATAATGCTCTTTTCAGCTCTTAAGTTAGAAGGAGGAATGGTAAGTTCATTAACGAACAATTCATTGGAAAGAATACAGAAGGAAAAGTTCATGGAATGGATTCTTATGTCATCCCGATAATTTCGTGTGGAAACTAAAGAAGACCACGAAAAAATGGGTCAAGAAATTGCATATCCCAGAAGAGAATGGAACCGGACACCTCTTGAATACGAACTGGAAGACTTATAGTGTTGACAAACTTGCTGTCTTTTTCGTAAATTAAAGACAGTGGGCACAAATGATACTCTCAGTCTGTTTTGAACTAGTTTTCAAGGAAAGAAGTCAGTATGACGGTTTTTTTATTTCTGTGTGAATGTTTCCTTATTAATGTCTGTCCAAGTGTGAAGACAGTTCGGTTGATTTAAGCCACGGGAGGGTGAAATAGGAAATGAAGAGAAAGGGAGGGGGTGTTGAAATTGATTGCCGTCGCTGGTTGTGATGGGACTGCATGTGACGGACCGCCCGTCTGGTTCGGAACAGAACCCCGCGGGAAGTCCGAGTGCGTTTGTTTCACGTCATTTGGCAAGCCACGCGATACAATCTGTAACGCAATATCATTCCTGTTACATTTCTTGCAGCACATCCTGGTCCAGCGGTTCATATCAGTTTGGCCTGCGTGTTTGTTTACAACCTGAGTATCGCATTGTTCAGCACACATCTATCCCTCTCTATAGCATGGAAGGCTTTTCGCTTTCCATTATCCATCCCTCGGTGGCACTGTGACCTACTAAGATGTAAAACCTTTGGTGCTGACGCGCCTGTCAACACCACCACCACATCTCCTTACAGACAGAGAGCCACATCGCAGCGAACCGTGACTCATTAAGGCCTTATAAACACGAAGCTACGAATCGTGACTCATTAAGGCCTTATAAATACCGAGCGCACGCGGTCACTCTTTAAGGCCTTATAAACACGGAGTCACACTCCCGCGCGCCGTGACTCATTAAGGCCGTATAAATACGAAGCCACACTGCCGCGTTCTGTGACTCATTAAGGCCTTGTAAACACGGAGCCACACTACCGCGCGCCGTGACTCATTAATGCCTTATAAACACGAAGCCACACTGCAGCGTTCCGTGACTCATTAAGGCCTTGTAAACACGCAGCCACATTGCCGTGCGCTGAGTCATTAAGGCCTTATGAACACGCAGCCACATTGCCGTGCACCGAGTCACTAAGGCCTTATGAACACGGAGTCACACTGCCGGGCGCAGTGACTCATTAAGGCCTTGAAAACACGGAGTCACACTACCGGGCACAATGTCATAACAACCTCAACATGTCTTTAGGCTACAGAAACAGTAGTAGCTACGCTTTCTTTGTCCGAGATGGGTTGTTTTCTAGTCATAATTGCAATATATGTTAGCTAATATTTATAAAAAGTATGTTCAGATTTAAATTTTGATCGTGTTACTGAAAACAAATAATTGTACGTGAAAATCGGTAAATAATTTTGGGACTCAGTTATACTCGCGCATCATTTTATCAGTCATGGCTGCCGTATGTAGGTCTCATTTACAAGAAAACGGACTAAAATTCATAATATTATTGCGTGCTTTCAACTGGCTCTCTCGCAAGTAGTACGGTATATAGGTACTGACAGGAGAGTTATATTCAGGCTCGTTATTACATAAGTAGTTACACTTTCTCTGTCCGAGACATGTTTATTTTGCTTGTCAGTACCAAAGTGCAACTAGATAAATCTCTAAAGATGGAATGCCAATCAGATTAAGAAATCTTATTTTATTTACTTGATGGAACGCCTATCAATTTGTAACCAGTTGCACACGTCTAGAAGAAACTTGTTGCTTCATTCTTTAGGGTCTTATTCTAGAATTTCTTGGGACCTGAAGATGGCGGTAGCAAGCTCCTCAAAAAGTCAGTAATTTTATACCAATTAACATGGTGTCATATTTGAAAAAATTTGAATCCTCTTCCACATCGATGTTACAAACACAAATATCAAATGAATACTTACTTGCGAAGTTTTAGAAAACAAGAATAATCGATGTGATTCGAATGCAAGTACTCTGATAGACATTTTGATAAAAATTTTCTGTAATACTTGCATAGGCTTTTAAGTATCCATTTTATGAAACAAAGCGAAACGTGCAGCTAAATTGCACGCGTAATCGTCTAGACAAAGCCAATGTTAGATGAATTATTTCCAACAGTGCTAGCGGCAACTACTGAGGTGTCGAAACCGGTCATTGCTGTGCCAGGTAAGTCGACTCTGTTGTACAGGTAAAGCAAAACGAAAACAGCCTGGAGAGACCCTCCGTGCTCCAGGAGGTTGAGGGCCCAGAATTTCAAAACGAACGACACATGAAGGTGGTAAGGTCGTCAGCCCTAGACACCGGCCATCATTATACCCAGGAGATACTCCTGATTGTCCTTTCTGTCAGAGAATGAGTCGACACCACGGCCTTAACATGGTCGGGACGACCTATCGGCTTGCAGCGCAGTTCATCAACCATCTGTACCACCGCCTAACCGGATAGTGCTGCATGGTGGATGATAAATGTCTAACATAAAAAGTGACATGTCTATGAAACTGTTTCGGTTTTGGAGGCCATTTTATAGATGCGAGATTAAGATTTGTGACACGACAAGTAGCAGGGATTCTGGTATTTAATTTCGCCGTCAGATACGATACGAAATTAGTGGATGGAAAATTTCAGCATATTTCCGAAAGCGATAGTATGTTACTCGAAACTGACATAGAGGTTAGTGCAGCTCAGTTGGATGAGAGATGTTACGTCCCATTATTACTGGCCCACTAGTTTCCTTTCTCTTACACACCTCACGCTGCGTTTAGAGCGAGCGGAACTAACGCATAAGCAACTAATTGATCTACACCGCTTGCTGGGTGGAAAATCCGCAACCGATGAAAATTCATTGCACCGTGGGAGTTGGGGGAGAAAACTACTATAGTGTGCGTAGTTAGGGTGGTTTATGAGGATGCTGAGCACTCGAGCTAGCGACGGAATCATCCATTCTCCAGACCCGAACCCTAGAATACTAGCAAAATTCATGGAGTTGTAGATGCTGGTTACATAAACTATTCCAAAACTCTTAGAACTCACAGTATAGTCACATAACGCTTTAAGCTGTGTCCTGGAAGCGGATGGCGGCGAAGTATGAGCGAAAAATTGGTACTGTTGTGGATAGAGACACGTTAATTGGAGAAGTCTTCAGTACTAAGTCCCTACCGCAAGACAAAGTTATCCACATGTAACCTTCTTGGCATCAACTGGAAAGACAGTTATCCTACATTCAGCTGTGAGAAAATTATTGACAGCAGCATAAATACTTTAAAATTTATCCCGTTAGCTTTCTACCTCGCACCAAACTGTCGCATTTCGAGTGTCGTAAATCTACCGTAGGTTCCTTATTTCGTCAAAGACGTCTCGGTTTCCTAATAGAGCACTTCAGGTTCAACTGTTTTTTATCTTTTAATACACTACCTATTTCTTGATCTGCTTTATACAATTTTTTCACATTTATGCATTTCATTTTGTACGTATTTGAATAAGTAAAATGAAGAACAGTTTCAACACACATATCCTCATTAGAGAGCATATAGTCTATTCGTCTAATTGAGCAGTCATATGTTTCCACCTACATCAGATCATCGACATGCCCTTAAAATTAAAAAAAAAAGATTGAGAAAGACAATGTTGTTACTAAAAATCCGGTGTTCGATTCCCGGCGGTATCAATATAAATTTCACTATTCCAGAAATAATGAGACTGGCTCTGCGTCCCATGCAGCCAGTAACTCTGTGGCTATCGGAGTTCACCGAGAGTCCCAAGAGAATGGGACGTGAACCTAAGAATAAGTGGAGCTGGTAAATCTTCATTTCCTTACACATTTTCACGGCGTGCAAAAGGAAACACGTATCTTTACCTCCATCTTGAAGAAGAGTAGAGAACTTTCAAAGTTACTTCAGTAAATTTATAACCTAATACATAAAGTCATATCCTAGAATCCAGTAACACTCCTTTTAAATTAGGGAGGGGGTGGGGTACGTCAAACACAACTGTCTTGTATCCTATTTATTATGCTGACGACGACATGTTTCGGCCACTGTCAGCCATCTTCAGGTCACAAAAATGTATATAGAGGAAAACTGTACAGAGTATGATCATAGTATAGGTGCATATTCTATGCACCTATACACGACAGTTGTGTTTTGACGTACCCCACACCCTTCCTAATTGCTTATAACACAACTTGGACGATGCACCTGAAGATTACTCATATTAAGTGTGTGTGACTTCCGCTAACTGGCGCAAAGCGGCATATCATTTCGCTGAAGCTCCAGTCGGCTGCGTGATCACTGCCGTAAGACGTGTAACTATGTCAGTAAGCACACCCGGAAGTACTTCAATTATTTTTTTTGTTTCAAAAAGGCAAATAGTGATATGATGTTATGCTGTAGTTAACTGATCAATACTGACAATATTTGATTTAGTTTCGTGTGTAAACAAAAAGGATTTTCCACAAAATAGTCAAAAAGTAGCCCGTCAACACAACAAATAAACTTAGAAACTAAATACATCTACATGTTTCGCCTACTAGAGGCAGTCATCATCAGGACGTAAGGCCTGATTATGGTTAACTCTAGTAGCCAATACATGTAGGCAGGCATCTTTTCACATCTAAGAACATGTTTGTGTTGAAAGATTATTTGTGGTCCTAGAACACAACGAGAAGAATCGCATTAAAATTAAAATAATTTTGGAGTCTAATTAAACTTGCTGCCTACTTCTTTCGGAAAAATTAATAGTACATTTCGGAATATTATGCTTTGATTATTTACAAAGAAGTACATTTCAGTTTATATTTTCCCAAAAACTGTAATAAAGGAACAAATTGTTTTGATGAAGACTGCGTGATTTAAAGAGGCCGCGATTCTACTCAGACACAAGTCCCATTTCTAACCAAGATTTTCATACACACCCCTTCCATTGATTTATTATTACAAACTATGGGTATTCAAAGACACCATGTGTGCATGATTTTACTAAACATGCATGATAATGCAACTTTCTTCGACCAAGCTCGAAACTGTGATGCCGGCTGAAGTAGAGGTACCTGTCATGTCCATTTACTGTTGCCTTATTTGGCCCATTTATAACTGATAATAATATGGACTTACACAGATTATAGGATATCAACAGAGCAGGCTACAGAATCAAATTGGCGCTCTGATCAAAGGAAATGAACAATTTTTCTGTTTAGAATACCGTTAGTGTTGATTATTATACGTGAAAATTTAGTACCTAACGGTCTCCATTTTCTTTCCGTCTAACTTGGGATTTAGGTACCTCTCCGATACTGTCTTGCAGAAGTGAAAGAATGGCTGGATATGAAGAAGACCACACACACACTAAAGTTTTGCGAAAAATAGATGATGACGTGTCTCTCTCATCGTTTGTGTAGATTTCAAAATAAAATATTTCCTCTTTCTATACTTTGCTTCAAGTATCCTACTGCAAACCTTTGTCTGAAAATAAAATTCGAATTTTCCTGTGTATAGTCGAGTGCCTTCTTAGCTACTATCCAATATTCACAATACGCCACACCTCTATGTTTTTGTTAAAACTTCTTGCTCATAATGGGGAGATAAAAATTAAAGTATTGTTCTGAAGACTAACTATACCCGTTGATAATTTTCGCTGATTTTCTCTGTTCTTCTGGAAGTGTACCAGGCTCGCGATTGAATTTAGGCAACACGTATGTCTTTCCACAAAATTTATTAAACATTATTTTCTAAATGTCCTACAATTCGACACTATAAACTATGAGCTGGTAACAGTGTCTTTAAATAGCCCATGAATAAACACATAAAATTTATATACATAAGTATCTATGTGGCTAAGAAAATAGGTCAAGAGGTCATTTATTGACCAGGTACAGACTGAGTGAGTGAGTAACTGATGGGATATCCTTCAGGAGCACAGACTTTTCTTCTCCACAGATTCCAAACTGTCTGTGCAGTTCACATACCTCTGCTTTCCAGCGGCTAGCAGGTGCTACAGAAGTATGAAACTAACTACTATTTTCCACCTACTACCAAGTTTACAAATGTGTGCAGGTATACCTACACTTTCCCATATCCCCACCATATCTTGTCGCTTCATTAAACACAGAGACTAACTAAACCACTAACCTAAAAGAATGATGGTGTGTAGAAATAATCAGTGCTTTTCACATTCAGAATTACAGCGCGAATTCTGTGGGTAAATCTCCTGCTGGATGTATTTGCGACTCCTCAGATTTCTTTAGGAAAGGATTTAGAAATTACAGGGTAATCTTTAGAAGAAGGTTTTGTGGAGTTTTGCGGATTTTTCTTCTAAAACTGAAAACGGGCGGTTCCTCCGAATTATTTCTGGTAACCAACGAAAGCTCGAGTTAAAGAAGCTACAATAACACAATCTAAATTGTTTCCTTCTTTAAACCTCACAACACCCTAACTTAGAAAAACATGTTGTTGATTAAATCCGCAGTTAATCCTTCTCGAAGTCTTAAGTTAATTTCCCATTTATTCCAAAACCCAAATATTTTTTAAACTTAGAAATGATATAATCAAATAGTAATTGAGAAAGTGAGATCAAAGAGCTCAGGTCCCACTTGTTGGTACCTCAATATGCCAATAAAAAGCCATAAAAATTAGCTGTTACTCGTGAATGCATATATCTTCATTAGCCAAAACGAATATATTTTATTGGATGCAGTTTCATTATTTTTGTTACGTATTCCCTGACAAATAAAAGGTTTTTTATAGGATCACCTAAAAGTCAGTTTGCCTTTTTGCCTGTTACATTTTGTCGTGTAAATTTTAAAAAAAATGATAACATAAATGCAAATGTTCGAAAAGAAAGTGCGAAAGAGAATATCGCGACTCGGGAGACATAGAAGATATTACATAAACTTTGCAAGTTTTTGATGTATGTGCAGGCAGGTGGAGGGCGCTGAACGTGCTGCTCTAATGGGAAAAGTAACAAACTGGAGCAAAACTTTGTTTTCGACAACTCGAGAAGCAGCCAGTTGAAAATCGAAGGAAATAACAAGCTCTTTAGATGAAAATACTATTGTCCTGTTGATCTGGACTGCATTTTCTGCAATGACGGAATTAAACTTAGTGACACCGAATGGTACACATTTCTCACCGCAGATTATTACAAATTTATAGGATATGAAGTCTTGTACCTAGTCAGACATTTGTGTTTACCAACATACTAAAAAAAAACTGTTGTCTTCACCTTCAGCGTAAAAGTGCTCTATTGCGAATTTTAAGACAGCGCACGTCTCTGAATCTTGGGTATGTTGTACCAATTTGCAAGATATCGCACACGTAAGACAAAATTGAGACAACAATGACAGCACAAAATCAGACCCTTATCACTTAATTTGTGTTTTATATCTTTTTCATGATTTACAGAAATGTCTCACTTTTTGGGCTCTCCCACTAGTGAAAAATATAAAAAAAACCTCAATCATAGCCAATAGCAACATAGCAGTAGGGTCCATATGTTTGTGCGAAAGTGAACAGCTTGCTATATTTTCCTAACGTCGGACATTTGTGGGAAAACGAGCAAAAATATCTCTCCTTCTCTACAGGCATAAGACATACCTGCGTCAGGCTTCGAGGTAGTAGTTTTCTTTATGTCAGATAAGTTTGTTTTTTAACGGAAGATTTTTCTTTGGAGTTCTCTAAACCCCACAGGGGGCAGAAGTGTTGATTGTGTTGTTTTGATTCCCCACATCACTTTGCTAAAGTGACAGAAGCCAGGCCTATAAGAGAACAGCAGGAACGACGCTCCAAGCAAAGGACGTGGAATAGTTAAAGGAATGTGGAACATCTTTTCAGATAATGTTCAGTTAAAGGACTTACTCGGGTACTTCTATAAAAGTTAATTAGTCAGCGTTTATTTAAACATTACACATGGAAGCATGTCGGAGAGTGAAGGTGTTTCTCCATACATACTTAAACTCGTCTCTAGATGGAGGAGAGTGTTGAGTTTCACTCTCCGGCCAACTTAATCCCTGAGAAAGTGCCATCACCACCAATCGAATAAAAGGTTTGGTGGGACCCAGAACCAGTCTGGGAGCTTTAAAAAAAATTTTAGCTCTGCCTCACATTGATCACCAATTCGTTGCCTTCTAGCCCATACGATACTTACTACTGAGGTCTGAATGTGCTATTCTGAATCCAGTTTTATATTTTGAAGTTCCGCGTATGTCTCGATTGTTCAATTGACTGGGTAGTTAATTTTTCTATGAATCTGACGACGCTGTCCGCAATTCAGCCTATCTGGTGACGATGACAGGACAAAAGACTACCGAATAGACTGGATAAAAAAGTGGAAGGACGTAATAGTTGTCCAGTGTTAAGGTGGAAATACTAACCCATCACTTGCTTCGAGGGACTAAGGGAAACCACTAAAATATCAGGATATTCTGAAAGTAAGTATGAACAGGTCTACTGGCAGATTTTAGGCAGGCTTGTGTTCTGTACTAAGGTAATTATTCATGGTGTGGTGTTTTGGGTTGTGACAAACTCTGGGCCGCTAAGACAATAAAACTCTAAGGACAAAAAGCAATGCATCCAACAAGAATGAAGAAAAATTTGAGGATGGGGAAAGTCTACTCCTACAAGGCGCTAGTAACCTCCTAACAGGAAATACGGTGTCATAACCACTGAAACCAAAATCTGTATCAGTCTGTTAGGTTCTCATTGCCTGGATAAATTTACTCCTATTACCGTCCGATTTCGAAAAAGGAGCACCTCACCTTAATAAACATTAGTTTATGTTTTTATATGTGTTTAGGATAGAGGTTTTTTTGTTAACAGCTAAATAATTTGAAAGTTGCTTTAAAAATGTTATAGAACGCGAATAAATTGCAACTGAAAATCATATCCATACAGTGACGATGAAAAAAGTGCACTTCAGAATCACAACATTGGTATCATAGTGATAATTTTAAAATCTCCGATAAACTCCACAGAAAACAGAACATTTTGGGGACATAAGAATCGCCTAGGTGATGAAGGAGTGCCACATCTTATTCAAAATAGAATTTTTATAGACGTGTTCAATAAAATGCCAGTGACGCGTAAGTTGAGCCAGTTGAATTTGGTGTACAAAATCACTCACTCTTTAGGACTCACTTAATAATACTTTAATATATTTGCTTGGGTTCGAAATTTCTCTTTATTCAGGTTTCCAGACTAAAGTTCTCAAGAGATTTCAAAATCCTACTCATCATCCTTCATTTGTTCAGACATACAATATTTTGCGAAGAGTAAAAATTTGTAGGCTCTGAAACATATATTTTCCGTTTCTCTTCTTCCCTTCTTTTATACCACAATAACTATTTCAATCCTTCTCAGCCATTTCAGATTTCTAATCCCAAATATTCTGACTAAAAATGCAGTCCCCGTCTAACCTAATCCCAAATTCTGAGTAAGGTTTCTTGACATTACCCTACTAACGTCAAATTATAACTTATTATTCCTGCACAATATCCTCACGTACCTGCTATAAAACAGTGATATTCAATTTCATTTACAAACTGAAAAATTTCCTATTCAAAAAATGAATGCGTACTCCAGACAAAATTCTCAGATGCTGGACTAAAATACTAGGTCGCTAACAAGTAGGAATGACAACAAATAAATAAATATTAAGCAGCGATATATTAAATAATTACACTTAATTATAAACCAAGTAGCAGTAGGTGAATATAGAAAAATAATTTTAAAGAAGTATGATATATTATTATTATTATTATATTTTTGGCGTTTGAGGAATGGCGTTTGGTTTCCGGAAGACGGCGACAGCTGTTAAAAACCGGACAGATAGATAGATTCTTATTTAAGGGAATTTTTGTGCCAAAACCTTGTTTTAGCTTTGTGAGAACTCCGGGTTTCAGAGATTACTGTTTGGGAAAAACTGTCATAAAGTAAGCAAACGTTCACATACAAGAGAAGTGCCTGACATTAGCTTTTGAGGCTTGAATTTAAAAAATCGTTTGACATTAAGAATAATGTCTGCTATCAGACAACGCCGTATGGTCTGGTAGAAATTTAAAATATTTTAAGGTACCTGCTGTCTTCGTGTTGTTTACTGAATACATTTTTAACAATGTTTTAGTTTCTTTTTCAGTCATATTCGTTACTAAATTATGTCTTAGTGTAAGGAATATGGCATTGCTTCTTTAATGACTTCGACAAGGAAAACCAGTAAAAAAATTACCCCTTTAAATGTGAGTAATTTTTATTGTCATTTCAGCACTGTGTTGCATACGGAACCCCAAGATTTAAAACAAATAAATCGAACGTGTGGAATATTATTTTATTGTTTCAAATATTCCCTTAATGCACCCACTATCGTATTCTGCGACCCCTAAAATCCATTACCAAACAAATTTAAATGCAGAATTCGTCATCTTTTAGGCCATTTATCCCAACTTTTGTTTGGTTCGTTTATTAAACTTTTCGAACGTGAAAGTAGTATGGAAAATACTGTAAAGTTTTTTTCTCTCTAATCCGGCAGAACTTTTTACGTAGCAAGCACAATGCTTTATCCAAAAGTTCATTTAAAAACGAAAGATCCTGAAAAACACTTCATCTTTAAATATAAGACTAATCAAGTACATGTAGTGTGCAGTTTGTTAAAAACTTTATATGGTAACTGAGAAACCTACAACCTGATTTCTTTAGGTAACACTCAGAAGGTTTGGCAATTTTAACGTATATAATGTGAAAGTCTGAGTGAAAAATTTAGTCTTTCATGCACCTACTTTTACTCGATTAAAATAAATTATGCATATTCGTTAAGAGCTATGTACTGCGTATTTGGCAGATATAAATCCGAAAAGCATTCATTTAAAATATAGGACAATCGAAAACATAAATGGAAAGATATGTATAGACAATAGCAAAGAACTGAGACACATTTTATGTAAGTCGCAATTAACCCAATTTCTTTCAAGTCCACCATATTACTTTTCAAACAGCAGACTACAGCAGTTACCAGTAAATGAAATCCCTCACCCCTCATTTTAAGCTACTACTTGACCATTCTATTATTTTGTTATATTTTGCGCGTATATTAAATTATTTACCTCTTTTTCATGCTTGAAAAGGTTAACAATCTTATCATACTGCTACTAGCTACTGAACATTCAAGAGGATTTGAAAATATCTATAACTAAAAATGTGGATGCCTTTCAGAAAGAAAACTAAGTATTTTAAGCAGTCAGTACGAGACACATATAAGATATTCACATAGCTCTTTTAAATCATGTAGTGCTTAGAAAGTGATTACGATATACTGGAAGACATACATTACAGAACACACTGCCCTTCACAATTTAATGTTGATCTATCAATATATAATTGAAGTAATCCCTTAATTCATACCATCTACTCTGTAGGTAATCTATATCACCAGAAAATATTAACTAATTGTAAAATTAAAGTTTGAATGTATATTTAAAACACCTACTCTTCCGATTACACCAGTAATATAATTATGTGTAGCTCTGAATGTACCTATTTCTCTAAATATAGAGTGAAAGGGCCTTGGAACTCGAAATATTTAAGTACGTAGATGATTCCGTCTAATGCGATATTTTTTGGGGGGTAGGGGAGACGCAAGGACCTGTAACTGAATTTCACATTTAGGTATTTCCCGGTATGATATAATGTAGTTGTATGATACTTAGTCGCCTGAAATTTCCTGCTTCCTACATTCAACGATGTGTGAAATGTGTCGTAAATATTACAGTAAAATTATAGTCACATAATATAGGAAGCTGTTCGGTGACTATGTGTGTACGTTGTGTATTGCCAAGCCCCTTTATGGAAATACGAAGTTTTCACGTACTTATACAGGTGGCACGTCTGTTCGAAAATGAACCTTCTGAAGGCTAAAGACATAATTTAATTCACTGCCTCAACGAAGAGTGCAAGGAAGGAAATATAGTTACGAAAGGATAAAGAAAAGAAGGAAAAGGGATGAGTAATGAAGAGAAGAAAGTAATAATTCACCGTTGAATTTCAACAAGTCTTTTCTCGAAGTAATAAAGTAAAGTGCAGTAGATATATTTATTCATCCGCAGAGCTTTCGTGGAAGGTAGGGTTCTATACACGTCCTCACACACAATACCACCCCTGTTTCTGTACTCACTTCACGGTGATGTCTTAATGAGACGAACCTGACACACAAGACTTCGCGGAGAAGCCCAATCATATGCCTTATGTTCGCATAAGCAAAGTTAGTTCAAGCCTTATCTGATATTACAACAACGGCAACGAAAAAATTTGTAGTGGGATTTTTTTTTGTCGTGTTGAACTTAAACACGCTTCACCAAATCTAGACAAATGACATACACTGTCATTTGTCTAGTCTGGTATTTGGCGTCGTAAAAAATATAAACATTTTAGTACAACCTCTACTCATACTGTGCTCGAGATGGACAAGTACTTTTAGGCATTTAACCTTTTAAAGCCTACCGCTTACTTTACGTACCACCACGTTTAACATTCAAAAATTTTACATGGTGATCACATTGTCTTTATGTGTTCTGTATGGATCTCAGAATAAGAAGAACATTTTTCTTATACGACATTCACAGACTGGATTTTATAACCGAGGCTGAGAGTGTTTACAGCGCGGTATGGACTGAATCCTTATATAACTCAGATACGTTTCGTCTTTAAAAGATAGTAACAGTAGTTCCTAAATTTGTCCACTGTATTGGCATTAAGAACACCACACTCTACTAGCACATTTAAAAATATATTTCTTATTTTATTCTTTTACAAGAAACTGCAATTATTTCTCCGTGCTCTATTAATAGAGTGGTCTTTGTAATGGAAATTTTTGGATGTTTACTGCGGGGCACGAAATGCATTTTAAATTTTTCTCCATAAAATTCGTGCTTGAGTACATTAAGAAACACCGGCCAAATTTCCTTTGGGTAAAAAATTTATCCTCTCCTCTCCTGCTTGAAACATTTATGAATGAAAGTTTCCAGTACGTAAGTACAGGAAAACAAGAAATGCGTTTAGAACTGAAAACCTGCTTTCCTGTTGCATAGATTTTTAAGAGAGGCACATATATTATTACATTTTTATTATTACACTTTTACGAAAAATTTATTACTCAAGTAGAATTACTGTATAGTTTAAATGTTTCGATATATTACAAAAGTTTGCGTCGTCGCAGTGTACTTACTCCTCTGTTTAGTACATATCTCCGTATCACCATCTAAACGCAATTTTCGGGCGATCCCCATGTAATTATTTTATTGTCATTATTCTATTGGCTTAAAACTTTATTCATATTTATCCAAGGCCACTTACTATACACAATAACAGAAATCGAAAGCAAGAAGCACAATTGTGCCTCCAGCTATCTTGTTATTATTGACGGCACACAGCTGGGATTAAGGTGTGTGGGTATCATATAATTCCACACTACATGGAAGAGAGTCCTTCTAGAAAAGCTAAACAGTGTTCAGCTAATCAAGAATTTCTCCGTATTTTATGGAGCCCGGAAGTTCAATACCCCGTTTACAAGGGCCCGCCATCTGTCCCTATTCAGAGCCAGATCAATCCAGTCCATGCACACCCATCCCTTTTCCTAAAGATCCATATCAATATTACCCTCACATCTATGCCGTACAATGCCATAAAATCCATAATAAATTTCGTACATATAGGTCAAATATTTTTTAAAAAAAAGCTAAAATAGGATATATGCATTTGCGCTAACAAAGGGCTTGGTGATTTCGTAAAAGAAACTTTTTCTCTTCCGGGGAAAAATTCATAGCCTAAATATAAGGTATATAAAGTTTCAAGCCTTTTGGATTATAACGCCTCGTTAGTTAGTGAATAATTTACCCACTGGCATGGCCTGAAATTCCCAAATGTTTAAATCTTTATCGTCATCGATATCAGAACTCCAAATCTCTCCACCTGCTAAATATTTTACAAATTAGGCTACGTATTCATCGTCCCTGTCCTTAAGGTAGTAACACCGAAAGGCCTGGAACTTGTACGTTTTCACTTCTAGTTGGGTGGTACTTTTCAGGAACCATATGTAGCATAATTGTCTGTGCACTTGTAATTAATTCTATTTGGTCGTCACGTTTCTTTGAAACTACGTATAAGCTTCTGTGTGTGAAGCCGGAGTACGGCAGCTTCGCTTTTCACATCCTGGACTTTCACTTATTTTTCCACTGGCTGTTTTGAATTTCATGGCTGTAGACTGCAGCTTAGTGGACCTTTTGTCATTCACTTTACACCACATACTTTTTTTTTTTACAAAAGATCAAATCTTACGGCAAGTTAATCGCAGTGAATCGCATTTGCCAGGAAACAGACAAGTTGAAAGATCCATGAAAATGACGGTAGAGATTTCAGAGATAAGTGGCAGAGAGAGAGACCAGCTGTTCCCGTGTTACTACGTTTTCTACTTTTTCCAACTGCTGGTGTAACGGAGGGGTTTGGTATTCTGGTTGATATTTTCCCCTGCAATATCTCCCAACATCAACATCACTACAAAAATACCCACGCCTGCACGCACCACTGACATCCCAAAACCCAACTGACTCTCTGTCGGTGACACTTCCAAAATGGAATAGCAGTGCCATATTGAGTCCACCCTCACAATTCTCCCCTGATGACAACCAACCAGGGACTACAAACTACCAATGCACGACTGTGGGGCGACTTCCCTCTTCAACCCTTCATCTTGTAAAGTCAGTTTTCATATACCACAAACAAGTTTATGCACAACATCTATCGCCGTATTGTTTCCAAATTACTTTGATAGAGGGACGTTAACGGGTCAAGTAAATGAAGGGTTGCTCTGCAATCTGTGCTCTATTTCTGCAATTATGCAACAATTCGTCGGGATGCGCAGTGGCGCAGTTGGTTGAGGCACTGCGCTACATACCGGAAGGTCGTGGGTTCCATTCCCGATGGTGTCATTGGAATTTTTCATTGACATAATCCTTCCGGTCGCATTATGGTCCTAGGTTTGACTCAGCCTCTAACAGAAGTTAGTACCAGAAATATTTCCTTGGGGTAAAGGCGGCCGGTGCGTAGGGCTGACAACCTTACCACAGTCATGTGCCGACTGTGTTGAAATCTGGGAGCCTCAACCTCCTGGAAACCTCAGGGCCTGTCCGGTCCTCTAACGGGACTGCTTTTATGTAAAAATTCATCTGCGCTGAAAATATATCATATGTTTAAGAAAAATGAACTAAACTTTTAATATACTAAGGTTGTGTGAATTGGAGCTAGTAACTGAGTGTGAATGCATGCGTGCGTATGTGCGTGTCCGTCAATATGAATGTTTGTGCCCGCGTGCGTATTGTCGTGGTTTCTATGTTGAATAACCTGCGAAATCTTATTTTGCGCCTGAATAATATTCAAGCACTAAAGTCCACTAATTTAGTGGGATTAAAATTAAAAAAATTAAAATATATTAAATGAAATACTAACGTCGTTTTGCCGTTGAAAATACCAATATGTCCATAGCTGTTTTGATATAATGATACTGAAGTCTGGGGCGTGTCTGAAGGATACTGAGAATTGCAGTTCCTCCGTCCTCACAACACGCTGCCTTTTCACTGAAAACACCTTCTTATTAATATCATTTAGGGAAATGTTGCTTTTTCTTACGAGAATCACACAAAATATAAAAAAATTTGGGTATGACGTAGGGGTCATTAATGTAGCACGTATCATACATGAGGGTTGTTCAGAAATTATCCGAATTTTTGTTAAATACAATATTACTTAAATTTGTACACTAGCATATTTTTCCCCGAAATGACTAGTATTTTCAAAGCACTTATTCTACGAGACCACATGTTTCTGCATGTCCCCAGGGTCGTACAGCCAATACAACAATATTATGCAACATATTTCCGGATATTCTCGGACTTACCCTTGCATAATGTCCCTTATGCTTATACGATAAAACAGTAAATGCACTAAAATTACGTCACGTTAGTCACGGACACGTCACATTTCCGAGCAGGGTGAGCACTGTGCACTACAAAACTGCGTTTATACAATCTTGCACACTGTCGTGCTATTGTAGAATAGTATAACATATGAAAATTAAAGGAATTACATATATTCCATACTCTCTAAGTTTGGTATCCTCTCTTGTGACACTTCAGGCTTACTGGAAAATACGATCTTTTCGGAAGAACTTGCTCTCTGCACTTCAGGTTCCTTCCAGGATGAATTTCATCCATCCTGAGACACCAGCATTATCATCCGAAACAAAGGTAGGGTTCAGGTTTATATCAAAATACATGTTTTCACTCCCCGCAAGACAGCAATTTGAAACTTCCAAAATAGACCCCCTCCCCCCCCCCCCCCTTGCTTCTACTCCTTCTTCTTAGATGACACTACCAATCCAATGCGAACCCTCTTCTCCTTAGTGGACTTCTCCCAGTAGCTCTGTTCTTTACCTCTTTTTCCAGTATTTAATTTTCCATCCATTAATATATGTATGTACACAGTTACACCATCGATATTTTGGTCGTCCTCTTAGTCGACTTCCTTGGGGATTATGATACTTTACTTACTTTTCTTTTACTAACCATTCTGCTAACTTGACCAATCAAATTCAACCGACTTATTCTGACACTTGAAAGTATACTTACATCTTCAAACAGCCTGATCTTCTTTATTATATCGCTGTCTCCTACCACACACGGATCCCTGACAATACCGATAACCGTTACGCATGTCTCAGTAGGAGAGTGCCAGATGATGAAAAGACATTGTGAGTTCAGTTCATGTGTTCCGTTCTAAGAAAACATACAAAGGTTTTAAGAAATATTTACTTATTCTTTAACGTAAGTTCTTCCAGAGGCACTCTTTCATCTTTTTTTTTATCAATGTATCGGTGACGCTGAGAAAAACAATGGAAAATACCAAAAATGCTGCTAATAAAATCTTAATATTGTGCTTAAACCTCATGGCCACTGAAGACTTCTCGGTGGCCTAACATTTGATTCTCTCCAAGCTGAGATTTTTATAAAGACAAGATAGGAACATTTTCTTCAGTTTTCCTTTCAGATCGCAAAATTTTTACTTCTGATGAGACATACGAATATATACAATAATTTTTACTACTGCCTGTTACATTTCCCATTGACTTGGATCTCTTCTTTTTACAAGACCTCAAAAGTTGGGGAAAAATTCTAATAATAACCCCTCTTCCATCCAAAGACGAAAACATTCCTAGTTTTTGGAAAACGGTGACACGGGAACACCCAGCCCTGTGACACTATCTACGACAAAGCCACTGAAATACAGATGAATAACACTTTACGATTTGTAAAGGAAGGGGTGCATCTTTGCTTTTAGTGACATTGTTAAGTGAACTGATAATAATCCTACGTACATTCAGAGCAAACGAAAGTCCTGTTACTTCTGAAAATGTGAAGACGTAAGCTGCTTCATGCACAGAGCTTCTATTGCGAATACTGCCAGATTAAACACAAACAGCGGTTCGCTAGGTTGACGGTGTCACTCTAAACGTAGGCAGCCGGAGACGAAAGTTTCCGTGTCGTTTATTAATATCAGTTAAATTCTTATTCAGCTAAAATGGCTGCTATTCTAATTATTAGTTAAAATAATTGTTAGTAGGTATGAACATGTGTACGTATGTATGCATACAGTCATGTGTGTGTGTGTGTGT
>Ga0123354_10003777_pt1 | contig 21106 bp, 17 predicted proteins | sample TergutLab28metaG_2_FD_97872 | JGI IMG/M metagenome (GOLD analysis project Ga0123354, IMG submission 97872) | Labiotermes labralis P4 segment gut microbial communities from Petit-Saut dam, French Guiana - Lab288 P4 | ecosystem: Host-associated > Arthropoda: Insects > Digestive system > Gut ... | reverse complement strand
GAAGAAGAAGAAGAAGAAGATGATGATCACACCTATGTAGCTCGTAGCAGTAAATCTCAACACCATTCAACCGGACCTAAGTCCTTGTTAGAACAGTTGTTAATTGAGATTCCATCAGATACTGATATGCGCCGAGGTGGTTCACTAAGCACCAGGAGTACCAGGTCAAGCCAGAGAAGCCTTAGTCACACTCATAGCCCTGACCAGAAGCACACCCCAAAATCAAGCCCAGGAGGTCCATCTTCAAAGGAAGATCATTCAGGTTCTCCCCGCAATACATCCAAACCTAGTCCTACAAATTCAGGAACACATCTGGCCCGAGGAAATAGTTCAACAAGTATAAGCAAAAGAAAGCGACAAGAGTCTGAGAGCAGTGTTGCATCATGTGTAGCTGCCGTGGAGGAGCAGCGACCAAATAAGAGAAAGTGCTCAGAGAATGCAGCAGAACTGATTAAAGCGTGCATGGGGCTGGAAGATGCCCCTACAAAGAGGGTGGGGGGGAATCCTCAACATCATGACCAGAAGGGCTCCAGGACAGCTGCTCCATTGAAGAATCGGAAAGGTAAATAACATGTTAACAGTTGACCTTTACTTTTATGATAATTTTTGGAGAATTCCTATTGGAATGTAGGCACATACTGACATGTGTTTTATATAACTACTTTTTATGTAGAGGTGTCATCTTAAAAGTTACATGTTCAGCATTACTCAACTGTGATGTTTTACTTGATGAAATTGTTTCAGATTAAATAATTAACATGTGGTGGACTTTAAATAGGGAACTGATACACAAAAGATTGTGAACTCTGTAGTAGAAAGTATTCATCTCTTAATTTCTTTGTGAATATAATTTTGATTTGTTACAATTACATGAACTTGCCAAGTATTTGTAGCATTTAAGAGCTGTATACTATGTCTTTTCCTTTGATCTGTTGATGATCCATTAACATAAGCTTCTGTCTGTATCTACTTACTTCATCTGATTGGCTAGCATCTGATAGAGATTCTGTTTTTCTATATGGTATTTATGTGCTGTCCTAATGGTATTTAGATACTCTCTTAAGCGGCATTTCAACATGGACCATAAGGGATGTGTCCCATTCGGTCCAGACCATCCTGGTTTTTCTGGACCTGCCTAATGGCATATGCAGATGCAGAATTTATAAGCTGTGATTAAGTATCTCTTTGTTTAATACCATGATGAACAGGGAATTTTATCAGACGTTTATTCATATGGACTGATAGGTTACATGTAAATTTAATATTTTATTTACTGTGATGTCAGTTGCTGATGTTGATTGTAGATGAGTGCATTTTGGGTATGGAGCAGGGCGTTGATAGAATAATACAGGAAAAAACAAAAGTGCTAGGAGAAAAACCTGTTCGAGTGCAATTTTGTCCACCACAAAACCCACATGGTCTGCCCTGGGATTGATCCCAGGCCTTTATGGGGATAGGCTGGTGACTAACAGCCTGAGCCATGGCATGGCTGTTGGTTTTATTTAATACTGAACCTCACAAGTTTATAATTGTACTAATTTCAGTGAGAACTAATGCATCATAGAACATGTTGTAGCTGCTAAATGGCAGATGTATTGTACCACTGTACTCGAATTGTTTGTCTTAATATCAGATCAGTAAAGAATGAGTGATCATTAGCTTATCTGTTAAAACAAAATCCCTACTGAAGTTTCTAGATAATTAGGTTTATCACCTTTTTTTTAGATAGGTACAGTAATAGATTGATCTTAGTTTTATGGATATTCTCCCATAATAAAAATATAGTGAATGGGATTGTGGAGGTCAAAATGTAATATTCTTCTTCCTTCTTGCATCTGTTTTGTCAGATGTGGTCATTTCTAATGACATATACTTTGCAGCTTTTCATGTTCAGCTTCTAACTTGAATTTCTTTCTCATAAGCGGTAGGCTGAGATACAAAAGGCCTAGTTTCATGCATTTGATCATCATTAATTACGTGTACTTTCATAACTGATTGTAGTAGTGTGTCCTGTTGGGGATTAGAAGTAGATTGCCATTCTTATTTATTGCCATGTTTTTTATTTGGAATTATTAATGTGTCAGTACAAGTTTAATTAAAATTATAAAAGTGTTGTGGTGTGCAGTATAGTATGATATAGTATCATGTATAGCATAGCAAAATTTCGTTATTGTGACTGACACAGGACTGGACAGGAGCCAGATTATCAAATTTTCTGAACTGTCAGACAGTACCTATACTGACCGAAGTGTTCACACGTGATTTTGAGTTACTACTCTTATATTTAGGTTGGGCAGAAGAGTGGTCCATTTGGGTATCTCTTTCATCTGCTGGTGTAGGGTCCTCAAGGTCCTTTTCTTTGTTTTATGGAGTCTTCCTAGGTGCAGTAGTTGATGGAGCAGAAGACGAGGATTCAGGAGATACCCCAACGTTTGATGTGCATACACTCTTGAGGCCTTTCGAACATATCCCTTAGATTTTTATGTGTGTGTGTGTGTGTGAGAGAGAGAGAAAAGCAAAACTTGCTTTCTTGGGACTTCTCTCCTCGGGTATCATTATCAGGATTTTACACAATATCAGGCAGCAAAGTAAAGGAGTTCTGCTTTGTGCAGTCAGCTATTTGTGATACCATAATTTATTTGCTTTGGTGTATTACCATACCTTATTGCTCCTTTTTTTACCGCAGGCAGATCATATATAATATCCTTTCTGACTGATTGGTTTGATTTCTGTAGCAGGCATAGCAGCATCCAGCACATTGATAGATGTAGATTCTTCGGATGATGAGCCACTGATTGAAATAGCTGTGAAGGGTCGGGGAACTCCTGGAGGTGGCTCAGACGAACGTTCACCTCCACAACCAAAAAGCAGACCAAACAGCCGTTCTAGAGATGATGAATTCGCAAAGTAAGACATATATCTTTGTAAACCTTTGATGTATTTTTTGTTACTGGAGCTTCCAGAGGAGTTGCCCACACAAAAGTCAAACAGGAAGCAAATGATTTATATGGTGTTGTGAGATTGCTTTAAAATAAAAATATTATTAAAATTGTGGCTGTATAAATGATGCTTAGTGTGTAGTGTCGAATATGAGATACACTGCTTCTTTTATCAATGAAGAGTTGAAATTTCACAGAGAGAATTCTGTGGTCTTATGAGAACTCTTCGGTCAGGAATTCTGACATTTAGTACACTTCTTGGGAGTTAAACTGTCAAATCCTTTAAAAGTTTATGTGGGTCTGGGTTTTTTATAATGGTTATTAATAGTTTCCTATATCATGCTGTTAAAACTCACTGTGTGCTGTGGTTTTTGGATCTTGTACTATGAATTAATTAGTTACCAAGATCATATCTTTGAAGTAACTCAGTATCTTCAGTAGTATCTCTCAGATCCGCAGAGTTATTTCCTTACCTTGTAGGTGTGCTGTGCTGTGGATGGTGTGTCGGTTGCTTGTCTTCAGTTTGTCATGATATGTGTACTGACTGCTTGGAATAATACCACAGCTATAACAAGAATCAAATTACAAATGTGGATCTGTGTAATAAATTGACAGTTTTAACTTCTAGACTGTTATGCAATTTTAATATCTCTTTATTTTATTGCATAACTTACAGCTTTAAACTGATTCAGGGATGTAGCTGGATTGTAATAAACACAGAAATATTGAACAGTTGTATTGATAGTGTAATGTTAATCATATTATGTAAAATTTTGCAGTGTCTAATAGGCATTTTTAAACAACATTGTGGAATAAGTGTAAGGAATTTAACCTTCAGCGTCTCGTGGTTAGTATTTTCAGTGCATATACCACCACTGTTGGCGGCTTTTTCAGGAATAACAGTAGCAATAGTACTTGGAATGCTCGTTCAAATCATCGATTGGGTGCAGTCAGTAAGCATAGTAGCATCAGTGTAGGAACATCTCTTCAGCAGCAGCAGCAGAATCAGCTACAACAGCAGCGTCGATCTGTCCGCCAAACCAACCCAGGTCTATCCTCCGGGTCGGGATTAAAGTCCACCCGAAGCTCGCCACCACCCAGTACGGTGACTGCTGTTACTAACAGGCAGTCTCCCGTAGGAGGAAGTAACATCAGCACCAGGGGTGGAGCAAACAGAATTATACATCATGACATTGACATTAGCACTCGACGAAAAACAAGAAGTGGTGGCACCACCACAGGTGGGCTGAATACAGTAATTTTTAGTTGTGGTTTGTGGTTAACTTAGTTTCAGCATGAATAATTCTGTGAAGGCCAGTGACAATCATATCTACCGGAAAGTGCACTCACTCCAACACAAACCTTCTGCATAAATAAACGTGCGTTGGTGAAGGCTGTTACAGGTTGCAGGAGTAGTAATGTTTGGCTACATGTGATGGAAATTAGTGTTGTCTTGCGTGGTACTTTTTTGAAGTCTGTGTGAAGGATTGTATACATAACATGCAATGAGACATGCATATTGCTGTCATTCCAGAACAAGAAGGTTATGTTAACACATTTGCCCATCCTGTTTGTCTGTTTCTCCCATTCATTGATTAACTCCATAGAACAGAGCTCTCCTTGAGAAGCTAAGAGTTACTGAGCTAATCAAGAAATTCCATGCATTTTATGGAACCTGACCATTGCCAAGTTCACAGCCCACTACTTGTCCCTGTTCTGAACCAGATAAAACCAGAGATCTTAACTGTTTTGGGATGGTACGCAGCATAGATTGGTAGTTGTATGCCGTTGTTTCAGGGCAACCTTATCAGTCCCAACTTGAAGGGTCAAGCAGTCCAGGTATGCAGTTATATAGGGAATGGTATTAATGGTGATTGGGTCTCAGAGAATGTGATGCTTGCAATAGGGTTAGTGTAGCATAAAGGAGGTGGAAGGAGGGGGAGGAAGTCTAGTTGTCTAAGGGGTGTTGTGAGGGACAGCAGTAAATAACTGGAGATGTGTGCTGTGTAACATCCCAGATCTCATTTCCATCATGGCAGAAGCTTGAAATCATGCAGAAAATACCAGTATTTGCCCTTTCATCCTACTTATTTAAGGTCCGTTGCTATATTAACCGTGTGGCTATGCCTAGGTATTCAGAGCAGCCTCTTCCAGGCTTCTGGTTTCCCAATCAAATTCATATATGCATTTCTCGATTTTTGCTTATTAACTAATAATATTTGGCTAGGAGTACAAATCAGGAAACTCCTTTTTGGGCACTTTTCACCAGCCTCCTGTTATTCCTTCCACTTGGCCCAGTTATCTTCAAAAGCATCCTTTTCTCAAACAGACTTAACCTATGTTCTTATAACGAGCGTAACCAAGTTTTGCATTCACACAAAACAACAGGAAGAATCATAGTTCTTTATGTTCATAGATAGGAAACAGGAAGAAAAAGAATCTGAACCCTAATGGTAGCTAGAATTTTCTGATTTCATTTTACACTTAATTTCTTCATACATGCAGCCTTGATGTGTTAGTGTCATTTCCAAATATGTATTTGAACTTTGCCACATTTTCAAAGGATTTATTAGCTGTCTTTATGTCATGATCATGTCCTACTTGTCTGTTGGTGAAACATGAATGTGAACTTGCTTTTCTGAGAACTGTCTAAACAGCTTCCCTAAAATCCATTATAACTCCTGAACTAATTTGTATACCTGAATGATTTAAGTAATTGAGTGTAGCAACATGTCAGAGCGAACATTCATTACCATTTATGTTTATTCTGTCTATTAAACCATCAGCTCTTAATTTAAAATGGGGTTTTCTTACTCACCCAACAGTGTGTCATCACTGTAACTACAATATAATGTTCCCTGACACGTGGTTCCTCCTGTGGGTTTGAAAGATAGTTTTTGGTACTAACAGTTGAACTTAGTAATGCTGTTGTCACTTCTCACTGCTTGTTTTAAAGTGTTCACATAATTATAAGTGTTCTACAATTATTCATCATTTGCTTGAACATTAGTATAGGTAGTTACTATCATGTGTTGAGTTTGAAATAAGAATTTAGAAAAATTGTGTGTGTGTGTGTGCACGCACGCGCATCATTGTGCATGTTCGCACGTGAGGGTGTGCATGCACACACCACTATAATCACAAGGTATAACACCAACCACTTTCTCATAGTACACTAAATCATATGGTTCATTCTTTTTGATACCAGATCCTCTTTTCAAAGAAATGTTTGTATAAATCATTGTATTTTTAACAAATCAGTACTAAGGCCATGTACCCATTCACAGCTTGTTGAATTGAAACTTGTTACTTTGGTGTTACATCTTTTAACACAGCTTGATGAAGCTCAAAATTGTCAAATTGATTTACTAATTGCCCTATATATTATGTGTTGTGTTTTCACATGTCACAGCCAGAAATGAGAAGCATTAAGTGTTGTGCACATATGAAGTTAATATGCAAATTTTCCATGCAGAGGTGCAAGCTCTTTGTTTTTTGCTGTCATATTTTACCACTGCATTGCCAGCACTGCTTAACAGCCTTTCACTTGCCACATTGGGTTGTTGATGGCCATAAATACGTAATGTTGTACAAATGTTGCCAACCACAGCCAGATTTGAGAAGTGGCAGTCTCCATCAAATAGGTTGTGGCCTCATCTTTTGATAATCCCCCCCCTCAGAAGGCATACTTTCTCTTCAGTTACTTCAGAATTTGCCACTGAAGAACATAGTTCTTGTAACTCATGTGCAGTATCAGGTTCAGATTCCTCATCTGCAGCCATTTGTGAAGTCGTATGTCTAAATGCATAATCATGAAAATAGTTACAAGCATTTATTTTCTTGGTTTGGATGCTATGTTATAGTGTATTTTGCTCATATATGAGCAGAAGTGTGAGATGAGAATCGTGATTACACAGATGTTCAACTATTTAGAAGCAAGGTAAAATGTTCTAAATTAAAAGTAAAGCCACTGAAGTATGTGTATTATGTGCTCCATGTGCAGAAAAAATATTTGATTGTATGTCAAGATGATTAAAAATTGGGATGTATTTGACAGTAAAATTATGAGGGAGATCTGAAAAACAAGATAATAAATACACTTTGCCGCAGTGAATGTGCACGTGCTTGAAGCCACATATCTGTTGCATGTTTCTGGGCCTCAGCACCTTTATTGAAAGCATTGTAAAAAAAGTGTGTTGTTGGGTGGTATGGATAATGTCACAGCATGGTGCAACAAATGTCTTAATGAACAAAGTGATAATGTCAAAAGATGAGGTCTTTGCTGTTCTGGGATGTTGCGTGGTGTAGGTTGGTAATTGGTTATGGAAGTTTTGGGACAGCATATGGGTCCCATCATCACTGATGACAACATTTTCCTTTGATACATGAAACTCTGTGAAACTGATGTGAAACTTCTGCTTTTCAGAATTTGATGGGGCATCAAACAAGCGAAGAAGAGCTTCCCGTGATGGCAAGTGACCACACGCTGTTGCTGGTTGGCACAACCGACAGCAAGACCAAGAAAAACAGGAAATTAATGTTGCACTGGATGAAGCATGTGGAGTTGCCTAACTACCAGTTGACAAATCAGTTAGTTTTATTTGTGATAGCGTTTGAGGCCACGCATACCAAGATAAAATTTTGCCGATGTCCCCATTACTGATCCTTTTGTGTGTAATATAGATACGTGATTTTTAAAAGTACCGTAGAAAGCTGTTGCCAAATGTTCAGTAATGAGTACAGAGTTACATATGAGAACTGATGTTACTTCAAGTTGGCTGATTAAAACTACAGTGTCTGTGTACATTTTATTTGTGGAACCATGTGAAATATTGTTCTTAAGGTGGAACATTGTAAAGAACAGTATATTAAGTGAATATGCTGTATAATTTCATCATTTCATATTAAATGATTCGTTCAGCTGTAATTTTAATAAATTTCCACTTTTACCATATAAAGCAAGCAGTTGAAAGTTTGAGGAAGGTAATAAGGGCACAATCAAGGACTTGGAATAACTCAGGTGTTGGAAATGGAAATTCTTGGGTTAAAGTGCCTTTTGAATTTTTCAGGGATTTTAAAAATCATTGTAAGGTGGTATGTATTGGGCCTTGGAAGTCTGTCATCGATGAGATAGAGTAGTTTAGCTGGCCGCAGAGATGGCATTTCTTCCAAATGTTTTGGAGTTCTCACCATCAGGTTGAAGAAACATGAAAATGGTACACAATCAGGTACACAGTGAACTGTAGCATGAGCCACTATTTAATTTGTTGCTTATTGAAATTTTATTTTCTCAGAAATTTTATAGAACTGAACATCTACTTGTTATGCTGAGATTTTATTTCCCCACAGTTTTCCTGTCCTATGTGTTGGTGACATGGGGTGTGCATATATTTTAATGGACAGTTTGAAGTACATTGTACCACACAAGGTTTAAGAACACGACTGTCATGTAGTTTCGTTTTTGGGCGTGTCTTGTAATGTTAGATGAAATGGCCAGTTACAGTAAACCAGCGTTACATATGCAGTTTCCAAAAGAAGTGTTACTGTAACTTCTTGCTGGCATAATAGAAATGGAACATACAAGATCAATTTCTTTTTTATATCATCTAAGGTATACTGTTGTCTCATGCCTTTGCAATTTGCAGTGAGTTGTGTAGCATAAGTAAGAATGGAAAATTCAGTGTGTGATTACTGTCATAGATGAGGATTAAATATGGGGTCAAACATATGTAGAAGTACAGATGTTGGAATGATTCACACACACACACACACAGTGATTAAAAATGATGTGATTACAAAAATTTATTGGTAATGTAATAGGTGAAAGACACACACCATTGCAGAGATGGTATTCAACTTTTTGCCAAATGGTAAATTGAATTGTCTTCCGCGACATGTTAATCTGGTGGATAAAGACCTAGAGACTCAGCTTGATGACAAACCAAATGTTTTTCTACAAAATGATAGGCTGCCACCAGATATCCACAGTGGTCAGAGTGATGGTGCAGACATGGGAATCCACTTTCTGGCCTGATGACACCCCCCTCCCCACCTTTCCTTCTCCTCCTCGAGTTTTTCCTGTGCAGCTGTGAGGAAGATGAGGTTTATGTTCCTCCAGTGCCTGTAACCCTGCAGATCATGGAGGATTGAACGCGAACAGTGATTGTGGAAACTGTTTTATCATCATAATCATTATTTTAAAATTTATTCTCACCTATTAGTTATTAGGTGACGGTCTTTTGTAAGTCCAGATCTCAACAAGATATCAAAGTGATTTACCCCACCACTTTATGAATGATGTGTGCAGTGCTCATTAGTATGACCTTCTGTAGTTCTTTGGCTGACAGTTGATGTGGGAGCAACCGAAGGTTCTGATCTGATCCTTTCTTATTGCTTCCTGTGGCTCCAATTATAACTGGAACAGTTTTTGTCCTCACTTTCCACATCCTGCTGACCTCTGTTTCCAGGTCTTTGTACTTGCTTAGTTTTTCAGTTTCTTATGTGTTGACATTTGACTTATCTGGTAGCTTTATTGATCACTAGGCAAGTCTTCTCTTTTTTATCTTGCAGTACTCTGTCAGATCAGTTTGCAAGTGTTGTTCATTTTGTACTAACCGGCATGTCCCACATAAAAGCGGTACCATTGACATTTATGACCCTTCAGGTATATGTTCTTAATGTACTTGCTGAGTCTGGCAGTAGCAGCATTATATGCGACTCTAACTAATCCACATACATCATTTTGTCTGATGTAGAATCTGGTAGCATTTGCCTGTGGGTGGTGGATCCCTTCAGTACTCAGAAGCTTTTTGCTTTTCAGTTTTCACAATTCATTTTCTAAACCAGTTTACCATTCTGAGGCTGTAAACTAGGACTGGTACTGCTTAGGTTTTGATAGCTGTGTTCTTGTTTTTGGAGTTTAATTCTGTTGTGAGAATTTGCCAGACCCAATGGTAATATTTCTTTGCTAGTCTTTCCTGCATTTGGTTGTTTTCAGCACCTTCACCTTCTTCTGGTGTTGTCAAACTTCTGTTCCTTATTACTGTCCGGTTATTTAGAGTAATGTATTGACTTTTAGTTAGCTTGCCATGCTTGAAACCTGCTGTGACACATTTGTTTTGGGCAAACTCCATTACTGTATCATAGCCAGATGATTTGACAATGGTTAACTCCTACTGTAACTGGGTCTCATCTCATGAAAATAGCTTCAAGTCATCAGTATAGAATAAATGTTTGAATTTATTTTTTCCCGTGACTTCATACCCTTCTCCTTGTTTAGTGAGCATGTTGGTTTATAGTACAAGTGCTAAACAGAACAGTAATGGAGACAAGGAGTCACCTGATAATATTGTCTGGTTAATAGCCACTTTTCCTGTTTTGTCGTCCCCTTCAGTTGGTAGAGCCATTTCTCAGTCTGCCATTGTTACATTGATGCTTATGCCAATCGTATTATAGTTGGACATATTCGGTACATCTCCGTACAGTGACTATCCAGGCACAAGGTAGGCTGTCAGATGCTCTCCTGTAATCGGTCCATGCCATAAACAGATGCCTTTGATGTTTCTTCGTTAATGAAGCAGTCATCTTGCTCACCAGCAGTTGGTCTTTAAATCCCGTAGTCATTCTGCGTCAGCCTTTCTGTTCTTCTAGGAGAATGTTTTTCTGAATAAGTGGTTATATATCGTATTTTTCATTGCAGTTGTGACGATGTTATTTATTTTTAGGAGACAAGTAACTGGGCACTAGTTTTTTTGGGTCTTTTTGTCTTTGCCTTTTGAAAATAAGAAGCTAATTCCAGATGTTAACCAGGTAGGGATGTTTTGTGGGTCCGTATGGTATCATTGATAGTCATAGTTAAGATTGTGCATGATGGAGATCCATTTAATCCAGAAATTTTGTAATTTGTCAAACCCAGGCTATTTCCAATTGTGTCTGCTTAATGACTTTAATTATCTTATGGACCATAAAGTGTGCCCATAAGTCAGGTGTTACATGTTCATGATCATTCATCTGTTTAATCCAAGTTGCTTTATCATTGTGACTGTAACTTCATTTACTCTATAACAAAAATGTTCTGTTTGTTGCTTTGTATGTTGTTCTTGAACATCAGGTTTCTGGTTATTTATCTGATGATAACATCTCTTGGCATCTTCATTGAAGAGCTTGTCTTCTTAATCATTGGGTTTTTTGGCTTGGAGTTTCAATTTCATGTTTTGTTCCAGTTCTTCAATGTTCTCGTTCACTTTATACTTCTTTAATATGTTTTTGGCCTTCAGGCACACCTGGCCTGTGGGAACTCCTTTCTTGAGTTCATTTAGGTTGGCTAACTCTTTTCTGTAACATTTTATGATCCTATGTATCCTCTTCTTTCACACTGATTCACTTGTAGCATTCTTCAGTGTTGTTTTCTCTTTCACTTCACCTGCCATAACAGCAGCAGTTGCATACCTAAGTTCATTCAGTTCACTTGAGTTCAAATAATTTTCTCACATCTCTTTGATCAAATATTTGCTACTGCAATTTCATGTTGTATAGATTGGTAAGATGGACTTTATTGGGGCTTTTATGCTCACCCATGCCATGGGTTCTTCAAGCAATTTTAATTTGATCTTGTTTTCTATTTCTTCTACTTCTCTAGTATTGTGTCTGTTATTGTTGGATGTTCTTGTGCAGTTGTTTCAGTAGCTGGTTGTTGATGGTCATCAATTTGTTGGAAAGGCTTAAGGTTTTGCTCGTATGAAGCTGTGGTTATTTGGATCATTCTGTGGACATCTGCCTGACTCTGCTTGAGTTCACTGCCAGAAAGTTTTTCCTCTTTGGCTATAAATTGCCTTTGATTAACAAGAGTATTCAAATTCATATGGGGGAATATATCTGGTTGCTTTTCCTCAACACCTTGAATGTGCTATTTGTTCCACCACCATCGATCTGCTTGGCTACTGTGTAAAAATAGCATCACCTCCTTTTCTGCTGTGTTATCCATTTTTGTCTTGTAGTCCTTTGTGTTGATATAGATGATGATATCATTCCATGTAGGCCAAGTTGAGATTAGTTTGGGTTTAGGTACAGTGCACTTGTTTGCGCTCGCTTCTTAGAGGATAAAACCATCCTGTCAAATTTCATAGTGCACATTCACCTCTACCAGGATCAGTTTCACCAGTCCATAAGTCATCATCTGAGGCTTTACTGTTGCTGTGTCTCTCAATAGTTGCATATGGGTTTGTATTTTCAGGCTACTGCCAACCTACAGGGTCAAATACATTCAACCTCAGCAGAGCCCTATTGAACCAAAGCCGGGGTCTTTGGCTTTATTGAGGCTAGAGGATTTTTACTCCAAGTGTTGCCCTATCCCCTTATGGAGAGCAAAGGTCCATGGTATTGCTACTCACTAAGATGCATGTGGCGTATCCCTTCTGTTTATTATTATTATTATTATTAAAATGTTTGGCACAAATTTGAATGTAGTCTTTAGTTATTTAAGACAAGTACAGCTTGTATTGAACTTATATAGGGTATAAAAAAAACCTTTTTCGAGTTGCTGTTGTCATGATGTGGATTTAATTTTCTGGCCATAACTTCCTAATCAATAAATTTTTGTGATCACTGTTTATATTATGAATGCCACTGTGACAGGGGCACTTTGTATTGAATACAGATTATGCATGTTGCAAAGAGTTCAGAGACCCCATCATCTTTGTTACACCCATATGTGATTAATATGGAATGCTCTTGTACAATGTACAAAATAATAGTGACATCATTTTAGTCACTGGTTTAGTATTTTCCAGTACGTTCTCATTTTAATGTAACAAAAGTTTTTATGTGTGGTTACTGATGTACAAAACTACGTGGCTTGCAAACATCTGAGCTTTAGAATGTTTCTGAACCTTGTTCAAAACAAAACTTCAGGATAAAGGACAGCACTTGAGCAAGTAGTAGCTGAGGAGACTGCAATGGAAGTTGTATATATTTTGTATGTACCTCAACATAGGCTTCATTCCAGATCATGTGGATAAACTTGTAATGGTATACAACTTCTGTTGCTGTGTCATTACCATTAAGTAACTGATATATGTAACGACCCATTCTTTTGCGTCTGATTTGAGACTGAAATATAATACTGTCTTTGGTTTGTCCCCATGAATTTTCTGTATACAAATCGTGTTGCAAAATAAAGAAAAGTGTTACTTGTTGCATTGTGATTGACAGATATCAGAGCAAGGGTTCCTTTTAATCTGCTGATAAATGTACATAATTGTCAGGGGAACAGGTTTGTGTTTTCTTTTAAAGTGGAATGCACAGAGTGTTGTTGAAGTCTTCATGTTTAGGAGTGAATGTTTAAAGTGATTTGAAAGTTACAGTAACGGTGTTAAATTTTCCTTTCCACCTTTTAATGTAGGTTTGTGGTTTAGGGTTGGTGGCATAATTAGTGTATTATGATGGCCAGTACAAGATACATTATATTTAGTTTTCCACTAGAGTGGTATAAATGAATGGAACAACACAAAATAGTCACATGATTGTTTGAATTTTAAGGAATTTGATTTTCCTGAAATGATTTCCCTGCCATTGAATGGAGGTGGAAATTTAAGGTGTCAAGATATTGAGGTTCATTTTTTATCAAATTGTTTTCTGTGGTGGACTACATGAAAGATTTTATATATATATATATATATAAATATGTTTTTAATTTTGTGGAAGAAGAGACTTAACTTATGGCATGCATGAGTGGAGAGTCGTGTTGTGAATGTGCATATTTGCGTATTTGTGGACGAGATTTTGTGTTGTGTGCATGTAGCTTCTTCGCCCCTTCTTGGATTGCTGTAACTTGTATCTAATTTTCCCAGTGAACCCAGATACGTTAACAGAGAATAGAATAACCCATTGCTTATTTCTTACTGGTTCAAGAAGGTAGTGTTTTGTTTTACATATTTCAGTATGTGAACCCGATTGTTTTCACTCCTAATGACCTTGGCATTATGTTGTGTGTATTTGAGGATAATCTGTTGGGTTGAGTTTAAAGTAAATTACTTTTAACAGCAGATTTATCAGGGGCATGTAATTTTATGAATATAATATTTTGAATTTGTGGTCATATAACGGATCACACTACACAAATATAAATTTGCTTGAAATAAGTTCATGGTTTTTCTATCCTTAAACTTGTTTTTGTTGAAAGCCCTTCTATAAGTATTGGGTATACACATTATTATTATTATTATTATTATTATTATTATTATTATATAAACATTGTACAAAAGTATAAGTAATGATACATGTATATAGCAAGCGGACTTGTTTTTAGGTAAATATGTAATTAGGTATCAGCTTTGCATGGTTGATTTAATTTTGAGTTAATTGAATCTACTACGTTATATATATACAAACACACACACACATATATATATATATGTGTGTGTATATATATATATATATATATATATATATATATATATATATATATATGCATACAATACAGGGGAAACATGAAAGTGTGTGCAGTTACTGAGATGATGTTAAATAATTTGTAACTGATGTGAGTTTCAAGGAGAAATGTGTGTCCTGTCTTCTTTAAAACTTTCAAAGGTTGGAAAACTATTCCTCCCAGTCTCGAGTTGTGATCAGTTTCTTGCATTAGATTATCACCACCACTATCTTCATCATTATCATCATCATCATCAGTGTATGTGTGTATGGGTAAGAGTATGAATGGTTAATGTACACTCATTGAGAAATAGTAAAGTAAAACCACAACCATATGTTCATATATATATATATATTATATAAAGTGAGTTTTTTCTTCATTCAAGTGGCATTGTGGGAAATTGGTGCATTTTTAATTTTAATTAATCCTTTGCCAAATGTCAGAAGTCGGGGCTATGGATGCATGAGCGTTTTCACCAGATTTTTTTTAAGATACTATTATTATATTGTCACAGTTCTATTGATTGATTGATTGATTATATTATAAATATATATATATATAATAATGTAAGTCTTGTGAAATAATTTGTAAATAATGTTGTACATAATTTCATTGAGAACTAGTTTCTAAACAAAACAAAATGTATATTGTACAGAAATTCCCAGCTATTATAGGCTTCTTTGTATTTTAGTACATACAATGGAAACAAAACATTGTCATTATTACTATTGTAGCTTTGGAGTCAAATGAAGTCATTGAAAGAAAATGTGGAATCAGTTATTGTACCTCACTTGTAGCTGTAGTGATCTGTTAATAGAAAAAAGAACAATTATTGTGTTACTCTTAATAGATGTTACGTTATTACTCTTTTACTGTTCCAAGTTAGTTCTTCCCCAGTGTCAGTTCTCAAGAAAGAAGAGAATCACAAATGATGCACTTTTGACATTGTTGCATTTGCACACACACTTGACCAGAATCTCATCAAACCATACCATACCTCCTCCTGAAATTGCTCAACTGAGATGTAATGTGCCTTGGTAGGTCTCATATTGAAGTAGTGTAGTGTAGTGTGTTTCAGCAAGTGACTAGCATAACACTTTAGTTATTAAAGGTATGGCCATCATATTTATGGACTGATATCCCATGCTAGATGTGTGTTTTCCCTGCTTAGACTTTTTTTTTTAAGGTATCACACATTTGAAGTTAAAAAAGTGACCCTGCTTAGAGTGGCCTTCTGTGGCTTATGATGGCCAAGAACAAGAAAGTGCCAGTTTCTTGGAAAAAGGTGATTTCAAGTGCTTTGTATTTAAAACAGCAAAAAATCAAGAAGTGAGTAGTACTACTTCAAACACACTTTCAAGTCATGTTCGTGAGCTACATTTCTCTCCTTTTTAACTTTCCCTGCAATTCTGTGTCATGTGACACTTTCAGCAAGTTGTTTGACTGATTTTTATACCCTTCCATCCTCTTGAGGAAATTATGAAATCTGTGAACTTCCATTTGCCTCAGCAATGCATAATTCCTTATGTACTACATTGAGAAGCATTTCAAGGCCCCCACCTTTATGTAAGAGATGAAATAGTTAAGGTATGATGGGTAAAAATGAAGAGGGTCACTGGAATAATCTGGAATAGTGGCAGCTCGTTGAATGTAAAGAGTTTCTGATATGAAATTGGAGAATCATTTGATAATGAAGAGATTTCTAGGGTAAGATAGATTTAGTAATCCTTAAGTGGGGTGCTGGGGTAAAATGGAAGAATGTCTAGCAGCATAGAGGGTCAGTAGAGGAAAAGGTTAAGTGGTCTGAATATGAATATAGTTGGGAGGTAACAGTGAAAAATATATGTGGTAATGTATCATTCAGAGACCAAGAAGTGAAACAGTTGGATGTAACAGGAGCGCTTGTGTTAGTGAACGTTTTCAAATTCAGAGTTTAATATATCTGCTGCTATTGCTGATAGTCAAAACTCCATGTTTTGCCCCCACAGTGTATTGGTGTGTTTTGTATGATTCTCAAGCTGATTATTTCTGTTGTGGGATTAACCACTTGGTCTTTATAGTGGAGACTGTTTACTGTGAGGTATAAACACGCAAGAACAAGTCAATACTAGAATCAGTTTCTGTGGACGTGTTATTGCTGAGTTGATTCAACACAATTCGGTTTCACCAGTCAACAATCCGTGAAGATATTGGTCAGCGTGGTTCATCTTATGTTTGATCTAGTGAACCTTCTCTTGAAGATGTACTTTAAAACCCTGTAATTTAGTGGATTTGCAGCTGTTTTAGGTGCCAATCTCTGTTCTGTTTAACCTTGTTATCCTCTTCATGCTCACCCTCTTCAATTACTGTGCTGCAGTGAAGGTAGGAGACAACGGAGATCATATGTTTTGCCACCTGAGGTAAATGCAGTTATGTGTGGTCTCTCCATAGCTTTGAACCAGAAGAACTGAAGACCTAAGTGATCTTGGTCATTAGTTGATGACCAGAGAAAGGTTTCAAATGAGCATATATTTTGAGAACCCCACATTTATGTCATTGGCTTTTAAGAAAATAAGACCTGGAGTGCATGAAAGCAACTAAGCTGTGATCAGCTGTAGGTTTCTTATTTTGGGCATTCTTTATGTTCTCACAAATACCAATTAAAGTTATCTGCCAAGTGTTACTGGTTCTGTCACATGTCATAAGGAAAAGATGTGGAAAATACAGTTTTTCATCCCCTTTTTTGAACCTTAAAATGTGTGTTTTTGCCTTATGGTTCAAATGTATGTAGCTATAACTAGTGCTACAAAGAATGGCACAAAGCGTTATATCCAACAGTTTGTAGCTATGGTAGTTCAGATGTGCTCAAGTTACTTGTTTTGAGACATTATATAGACTACAGTGAAAGAAACGAGATGACTTTAATGTGTGGTACCAACATTATATTTTTCACTGTGAAAATGAAGCACCCAGATAAAATCAAGATATCTTCTACTCTTCACCAAAGAAATGTTTTTGTATTTGCGTTTGTTTGAAATCATGGCATGAAATGAAAGTATTGTCAATTCTAGTGTTTCAAAGTTTCTTTTGAGCATCAGCCTAGGTTCCCTGACAGGAAGTGTAATTCATGCAAATGTGTTGTTGAATGATTTAAGTAGTAAGCTCCAACACAGTGGCAATGATATATTGTTGGCAGATGATGAGATAGGTTCTTAAAGAAAGATTAACACTACCAAACAACACATAGAATTGTTTCTGGTCTGAGTTGTTGCAGTGTCTTGCCGGTCTCTTACGATCAGACTGTCATAGAGACTGACCCACTGATCCTTTTTGCACTCATATAACATGTAATGGCCTTCATGAAATATATAGGATTTTCTGCAGACCATTGTCTGTTATTCTGAGATTCTGAATATCCATTGCTAAACAGAAAAAGTGCAATGCCTGTTTCTCCATTGTACGCACAATGAAGTACTAGCACAAACGTTCAGTCATGCTTCATGATTTGTACTGTAGAGTTTGTGAACCACAGCCATCATATATAGATGACTACACTTTGTGAAGGATGTGAGCATACACTATGTAGCTGACAATACTTCAGATAAAGTAAGGACCCTGTATTATATAATTTGTGTATCATCCATGGACTGTCTAGAGCTGTGTTACCCAGCTATGGTTCTGCAGAGTACTGCCTGGGGTCATGTAAGAAAATGTGGCCAGGAATCAAACATTTGTGCAAACAGAAACAAGCCCAATTGTCATATGGAAAGTAATCCTTATATTGGTTGTGGATGTGAACATTTTGATGTTCATATGAACTTCATTATAGTTCCATATGAACAAAAACATCAGCTAACATGAAAAACAAGAAAAATGCTTTTTGTGTGGTCCCCTGTGACCAACTCTTTTCTGGAGTTTAAAAATACTGGGGGGGGGGTTAGTATTCCACCAGTCAATATAGCTTCAGCTACTGAAAATGCTGGTAAATAAAAATAAATTCCAACCAGAACTCATAAAACTTCCCTGTTGCATAATTGTTTAGTCGTATATATTTTTATTATTATTTTATTGCATTTTGGTGAGGAAGTTCCTTAACATCACATTCTGAATATGTTATATCACAATGTTTGAAATTTTTGGCTTATAGCAATACTTCATACATAGTGCAAAATTGTGTTCATAATGTCTACATGCAAAATTTCAAATAGCTAGCTCCAATAGTCCATTACTTACTGACATCAAATCTAAAGCTAAGAGAGCATTTTCACATTGCTAGAGTGTTGTTTTATATTCTGCAAAAATATTTCTGCATTAAACCTTGCATTAGATGCATGTATTTTTGGTGTGCTGTTTGAATCAAGTACAGGGCAATGGCATGATATTAATGTACTTTTATTGTAGATACGAGTGTTAGTTTTAAATGAATTGGTCACACATGCTTGTGGGCTTATAGGGGTGTTGGGGTCAGTGTGTTTCATCATGCACAAAAGAGCCTGCTTGTATGTAAAAAAGTAGAAGTTGGTGGAAGGTTGCCTGATGTCAGTGGACCCTGCAGAAGTGACTCAAATAAATGCCATTATCATTCTAAACATTTTATTCCCTCAGAACACTGATCATTTTCTTGAGATTTAAACAAGTAGTAGTCCCAAGAGACCACATCAAAGCTCAGTAAAATGGGTTGCTGGCTTTGTGAAAAATCACTCTGGAATAGCAGTTTGAACACTCCATAATTTCTGTATGGTTAAGTCGTGCAGAAGAATTGATCCTGCCAACTTCACTCATTATTGCTGCTAGTGTTGTCACACAGGGCAGAACAGAATTAATTGGTGACTGGAATCCGTGTGGTAGCAACAGATCCTTGTAGCCCCTGGACATGGTTGCTGTAATCTGTCAGAAAATTTCTAGACTCAAAATGCACATAATGTTGGGGATCAGTTATGAATCCACACAACGGTCTATTTTGTATCTAGATGCCAGTGCCAAAACTATGTTTGATGCCTTGTCACTACACTTGGAAAAGAAAGTAACCATATACTGTTTACAACTTTATAGTACTATGGTGAGCATGGGTACTGCTGGTACTAATTAAAATAACATTTTGTCTGAAAGTGATTTCTTTCGTCTCAACATCAAACACTGTTTGAAATGAAGAGTTATTTTGTTATGTGGCAGGTAAGAGCTGATTGGCACATACCAAGTGAGCTGTCCAATGTGAAGGATTAAGCAGTTCAAATTTTTATTGCAGTTTTGAAACCTCGCTATTCTGAGTCAGTATTTGGTACACAACCCTGACTTGATTGTGTACATGAGCAACTTCTATTAATTACATGAAAAACTATACCCACATAAATCCCCACATCCTAAGATAAAAGAGAGGCCCATTGCAGTGATCTTCCATTTTCATAATCTCCATTAAGTTGCAACTTCTCTTATACAACAATGCATCAAACCCTGGGATAATCTGTGATAGCTGATTTCTCCAATTTGAACTGTTAGCTTGCAGTACCTTGGTAGTGGGATGAGTTCAGGTGTGTTGAAATGAATTGAATTTATTTGCATTCTGCCAACCCACAACAGGTTAACAACTTGGATATAGGAGAAATATTAAATACATATAGTAGTAGCTGGTTTATTGTTCTCTATTTACATTAAAGTATTCCTCTACAGAGTAGAAAGAGTGAGCATATGAATAATTCTTTAGGAATGATTTAAGTTGTTAAGGGTTATCACTTAAATATTTGATACTTTGCAGGAGATTGTTAAATACTTTTATGCAACTTGCACAGACACATTTTGATATAGTGATAAATTTGATGAATGTTGGTGGCAGTTACATTTTTGTCTAGCATTTATGTGACATATCAGAATTTAATTTGAATTTATTTTTGTTCTTAACCACAAATAAGAGAAGTGATAGTACGTATTGTGATTGAAGAGGAAGAATTTTTAGATTCTGAAAAAAATCTCTACATGAGTCTCTACTTCTGTAACCGGTAATAATTCCAATTATATTCTTTTGTGTTTTAAAAATTTTTGCACTGTGAGAAGAGTCCCCCCAGAATATTAATTCAGTGTTCATAATGGAATGAAAATAGGCACAGTAAACCATCCTCATTGTTTCACATTATATAAAGGGCTTAACTCATTTCATTGCATAGCACAATCAGCTGGTACACCATATAGAGGGGTCAAAAAGTTATCCTGATAACACCGTTGGTTATGCTGGTCCTTCTACAGTAACATAACAGTCTTTGTTACCTGTAAAGCAATGTGAAAAGTGTCAAAATTGGAAATTACTTCAATTTGGAATCCAGAGTAGTCACCAACATCCATAGACTTGTAGTTCACTTATTTTATTGTTACATTCAAGAGATCCTTACTGGGCTAAAAAATCAGTTAAATTATGTGCGTAACAGAAAGTAAGTTGGACAATAAAATAAAATTAAAAATTAAAAAAATTCTAATAATATACAAAATGTATATACATCTAAATCAAGCTATATATTACAAAAGCACAAGGATGAATAATAAAATTTATATGTACTTGAACAACAATCAGTGCTAAAATGAAGACATGTTTTAGAAAAGCACAAGCATGAGTAATAAAATTTATATGTAAAGAAAGGGGGGAAAAAAATAACCGTTGAACACAACTTTTTTGTACACAGTGTTTTCACAGGTACATGTTTTGACCCTTTGGGGTCATCATCAGGCTGGCTTTTAGAATATATTTAGGAATATATATATATATATATATATATAT
>Ga0123354_10003776_pt1 | contig 21107 bp, 6 predicted proteins | sample TergutLab28metaG_2_FD_97872 | JGI IMG/M metagenome (GOLD analysis project Ga0123354, IMG submission 97872) | Labiotermes labralis P4 segment gut microbial communities from Petit-Saut dam, French Guiana - Lab288 P4 | ecosystem: Host-associated > Arthropoda: Insects > Digestive system > Gut ... | reverse complement strand
CAACACACATCGAAACAAGAACACACGACCAATGTGGTGATACAATAGAAAAGTCGCAGGCTTCTGATGATAGATGTATTAATGTCCGAAACATGTTGAGCATAGAAGAAGTGAAATAAAACATAATAACTAGTGACATCAAGTTGGTCTCTTATTGTTCAACTATCACAATGATGCACGGTCCAACATACATAAGAAACGCATCTTAGTCGAGGTGAATTTTTATCATTGCAGTCCAAGCGGCATTAGCATTCTACTGAGAGCTGTCTTTACAGGTAAACTCATTTACTTATTCATTCTCATTGCCTTATTTTATGTTAGCCTGCTACCTAGATTAATCACAAAAATTTTATTTTTAGTGTGTTATATTTTATCATTTGTAATAGCGTAATAATATTTAGTAATTATTGTGCTTTATTGTTATTATTATTATTATGTTGCTTGTTCAGTCAGAAATAACAAAATTCTTCTGATGGGTAAGTTTGTGTATAACCGATAAGTTTCACAATAACAAAATCAACACAGAAATAAGATAAGTTTTTCAAGGAAGTATGAAAAGTACCTTAATAGTGATAATAATAATAATTTATAACATGTAAATATTATGAACAACAAAAAGAAGAAGCCGTATTGGATAAATATTACGACCATTTCAGAAAAATCTAGTGCACAAAGATTCGAAAGCCCCTCAATGTAAAAGTTACACGTAGGCCTGCGTTTCATATTTTGCTTGTTTTATAACTTGTACTCTTTGTTTACATTCTAGTCTATTTGCAGTTTCCATTGTACTGAATTTCGTGTCATTGCTGTTGTGACTCAGTTCATTAAATTACGTTAATTATTTTCGTTGTTACCCCGTGCATGTTGTCGAGTTACTCAATTATTATACCAACTACTTCACATATGTAAAATTTATAAAATTTACACACTAAAACATTAAAACATTAAAAATGCTCCGACATGTTTTGGCCCTAAGACCATCATCAGGGAGCCATATCGTCCTTGCTAAAGTCACACTAAAAAAGTCACATTAGTTTCGCTGTACCAGTTGGGTGTTGTGGCAGCATGCCTTGTGACTTTAGCAAGGACGATATGGCTCCCTGATGATGGTCCTAGGACGGAAACATGTCGGAGCATTTTTAATGTTTTAATGTTTTAGTGTGTAAATGTTATAAATATTATATATGTGCAGTAATTGGTATAATAATTGAGTAATACGTTAATTATATTACTGGAATTCATATTACATATCAAACACTCCACAGTATTTCACTTGCTAACACGTTAATTCAAAATCCCGGTATCTAAATCACGAAGCATATTAATATATAGGGAACTAAACATGTGATATTATAAACATAGTAGATAATTTGTCAATTTAATCAAATGAAAGTCGGAATCAAAGTTCATTAGACCGATCAGTATGACACAATTTGAAGCCACGTTTTAATAAATAAACATTGACAGAATGCCGGACAAATAAATTAGTTTCTTTAAAATACAAGTGCTCAACTGGTCAGTAAAATCCCCGACAATTTTGAAACAAATTGTTCATATCCGCCAACACAGCAGTTTGTCCATAGTTCATAACTTGATCCAGATGAACTCAAGTCACTTTCTCATATTCATCTATTTAAGATCCGTTGTAATATTATTCTCCATTATAGCCTAGTTTTCCCAAGTGTATTCTATCCTTTGAATTTTTCCAAACAAAATTCTGTTTGCATATTTAATTCTCCTATTCCCGCATATCACGTCTTCTGCAGCCCACAGCTTCGTGTACTGTAAACCTCATTGTGCAATATTCTCTATCATTCTCTTCTGTAATCTTTGACGGACCCTATGTAGCCCTAAACAAAAAGAGTGTGATTTTTCCTTTATGTGTCTTCCGAAACACTGAGGTTACCAAAGCGTAGTCATTTCGTTGTACCATAATATTCTTGACTTAGTTCTTTATTGATTGGTATTAAAGGATAACATGAATTTTAAGTAATTCTATGTATGTTATCGCACCGCAATTCGGCATGTAACATAACGTACCCCTCCGACATATCATTAAAGATCTCAGTAAGCTATATGTACCTGTGCAATGGCACTTGTTTCATTTAACCAAGCACAGCAACGCTGAACTTCACCAGTACAACTAGGAACTATGTGACATAAAGATCTCCTCGTTTGTATGTTCTCCTAATAATAATTTCGCAAAGTAGGAAAGCTAACAAGCGACCTCTGTCATCGAGTTTTCTAATTATCTGCTGTATGTTACTCCTGCGATCTATCGGAAGGTACTATGAACTTACAAACTCGGCCTCGTTGTGACAAAAGCTCGAGAGAATAGAGATGCTTGGCTTTCGACGAAACTTGATTAAAAGGAAGGCCAGCATTCCCTGTACAATCTTCCGGTTTTTCTTACTGCTACATATATATGTAGTATCTTGTCTTATAAAAGGGCAGGATGAACCCTCGGCCTGCAGTAAAGAATATGGTCAAGATATAAAACTACAAAGATCTTAAATATCGTCAACAGTGTTAAAAAGAAAAGCATAATCTGAATTTAGCTAACAAATCGTTAGAGAAAGTAGAAAAGACAGATAATTGGAAACGATGGTAAAATAAAAAAATGTGTCTTTTAAAAGCATTAAGAGCCCATTAATTTCGGAGAAAGCTGACTGTCATTCAATTCAGAATCTTTTGACTTCCCATAAGATATGTTTAAAAAATATAAAAATTAAACTGCAAATTCTTCTGTAGTTTCGTATGGGTTTGAATCTTGGTCTCTCGCACGAAGGCAAGAAAATATGCTGTGAGTGTTGGAGACAAACTGCTGGTAAAGGAGTTTTTACCTATGTGGGGATGTGACTTGAAGAAATTTACACAATCTGTCTCTGCATAATTAGTATTATTTACAAGTTAATGTTAGGAATAATGATCTCTCAAACGTCCAACTGCCTTTACACACTTTTATCATTTATTTGACTAATATAAGCTTCGAAACCACTTACGTTAGCCAAACACATAAATTACAAAAATTGAAAAAGACAGCTGAATATCCATAACTTGTAATAAATTATAACACAGCCACGTGGTATGCAAGTTTATACAGGGGTGCTGATAAGACCTTACCCCTACGAGGAAGGAAACAAGCTAATGTTTCTGTCAGAGTGGCGTGAATTTCCTTCGGCGCCTTGTCTTGCAGGAAAAGAAAAAGAAACTTGATAACAGCTCTCGTCTTGAGGTTGCTGAAATCGCGAACGTCCCTAACATGCTTCCGAGCTTGTTTCCTTCCTGGTCGGGCTAAGGACTTATCAGCACCCCGGTAATTAAGGAAAAAAAAAGAAGTTTCAGTCGTGTGGGGCAAGCAGCAAACATGAGAGAGATTGGTGTAAACTCTCTGCAATAAAACCTGAAGGGGAAAAATCGCCTAGAAGACAGATGCATGTACGGTAAGATTACATTAAAATGCCTTTTAAACAAATACGTGACAGGATATGGACTGGATTCATCTGGATTAGGATAGCTGCCAGAGAAGAGCTGTTATGAACCTAGGTACTAAATACTGAGTCTTCAGAAAATTCGGAGAACGTCTGCGTTACGTTGATCGTTACGTTCTCAAGAAGAACTCTACGTAGTTTGGTAGAAATTGTGAGGCACGAAAAAATGAACCCGGTGTAAACAATCCTTTTAGGCTACAATCTCTGAATGCATATCTGTTAACAGCACCGGGTTTGATCCATCTTACGGAGAGTTTCCTTCTTTATGGGCGAAAATTTTTCTGCTTTTCATAGAAATATATCCCACATTTACCACTGTGTAATTTAGTAAGGTTTTCTTTACAATGGCAAATATCAGAGGGCTTTAATTTGTGTAACAATGCAAATATTTCAAGAACTAACAAGAAGTTCAAAAAAAGGAGGAGTTCGGTTAACTTTTTAAAACTTTGTGGCTATATATATATATATACAACCCACTTTATCGTTTAAAGCCTTTCTTCTCCCACAGAGTGTACGACGTGTCTCATGCGGTAATTGGAGCAAGCAGTATATGTGTGTGTCTCATACTGTTATTGGAGGAAACACCGATCATTTACCTGAACAGAATTGACCAATAAGTGTTTGCATCTCAAAATGTGGTGTTACTCTGAGCTAGTTAACCTAATTTTTATACAGGCCTATTTAAAGAACAAACTGCAAACAGTCAATGGAAGATTTGTCTAAAAGTTTTCGTATCTGTTGCAAAACTAAATTACTCAAGTTATTATGGATAACCTATCCCACTTTCGTATTAATTCCCACAGCAAACTATGTTAGAAGTATGTTTACGCATTTTGTTAGATACGTATTAAAAATACACCCACATCGCGGCCCACATGTTTCCTACTTTCTTGACACATTTGACTATACAGTGAAAATTCCTGTCGGGGCAATATGACGTCACATTAAAACTGTCATACAAATCAGACAAGTTTCGTTATTTTCGTCACATCAATGGAGCCATGAACACCTGGCGTCATACATGCTGTCAGTTGTTAGTAGGCTATTGAAATTAAAAGTGACAACACACGTTCTAACTGCGCCGTATGTAATAGGTCAGTTTGTTAAGAGTAAATGCAAGGACAATACATAACAACGTGTGTCACTACAGGAGGAATGCCTGATTGAGGTCTTTGTGGCTTGGAAGGAAACGTGCTTTGTCAGACTTTCGTTTTGCCCCGAGACTTAGGACATTCCACAACGTACAACTTGGGGCAGATAGGGAATTTTTGTTTTTGAAACTACATGCTTTTTATTAAAGAAGGTGGATTCATCTCTTTCGGGTCAGGGTCCAACGTGGTCTCTTTTGAAAAGGGTAATGAAAGTTCTGGTACCATATAATTCAGCGAATTCCTTGAAAAGCTGAGAAACCACTATCGTCCCAAAAAGGACTTTGTGCCATGGAGTTAGAGCCACTTCATAGGAGGGCAGAGGAATCCAATGACAAGCGGATTGTTCGTAACCACGGCAAGGAGCGTCTTCAGTTGCAGATGGAGGAGACCTCCAGGTGCGTAGGGGAGTCGCGAATATATTGAGAGTCGTAGACGGTCCATTGGCCCACAGCTTCCAGCTTCGGCGTTGGGAGAGTGGCCAAAGAAACCCTCGCCGTAAGAAAGAAGGACATCACCAAAAGTTCCAGACGGTTACCCCTATTCGCTCTCTATGAAAACATGACGTTATCAGGGACAAATTTACCCTTAACTTTCTTAACTGTATCTGAATAATATTATTTGGAAAATGTAAATGTGTACAGAGTCTTAGTCCGGAAAACAGGAAAGAATTCGATCAGACATTGTCGTAGATTAAAACGAAAATTTGTTAAAGAATTGCCTTGGCTGGACAGGCACTAGCAATGGGCCATTATGAATGGAAGATATACAGAATTGTAATTCTACTGTTGTTTTGTATGGATATGAAACATGGTCTCTCATTCGAGGGAGAGAATGTAGTGTGGCTGTGCTCGAGAAGAGGCTGCTGCAGAGGAAGATATTTGGGGCCGAGTGGGGGAAGTAAGAGGACGCTATAGGATTGCTTTCTTGGATTTTACTCCGCAACAAATATTATTACGTAATCAAATCAAAGATAATGAGATGGGCAGGGCACGTGGTACGCATGGGAAGACGAGAAATGCAGTTTTGATGGAAAAACCTCAAAGAAACTTATCGCAAGACCTAGACGGAAATGGTAGAATAAGATTAAAATGGTTTTAAGTAAATTGGCTGTTAGAGTGTAGGCTGGATTAATCTGGCTCAGAACAGAGAAAAGTAGAGATCTGTTTTGAGCACGGTAATGAACGTTCGCGTTCCACAAAATGAGGGTGAATTAATCTACTAGCTAAAGACGTGTTAACGTCGTTTAGCATAAATGTTGCGTGGGGGAGGTAAGTTAGATATAGAAATAGCAATGTTTAATAAGTTACTGGATTGTCACTCACTTCGTATTCCTTGCGTTTTGCAGCAGGCCTCTGTGTTCATGTTTAGGTACCTGGCTGTCGACACCGCCTGACAGTTAGAAAACTTCGGCTTGCTTCAGGAACATTTCAACACAAAAATGTTTGTTTTATACATATAGTTCTGTCAACAGTATTTCTATTCTTATCCAAAATTATCTGGATCCTGTTTCGTTACAACATTTCGTAAATGTTGATATAAATTAGGGATCTCCCCTCTAACTAGGACCTACGATATAGGCCGATTTGGGAAGTAAACGGTTCTAATTCCTCCCAAGTTATTAGCTGTATTTATGTTTGCTACCCCTCCTTTCAAACGTCAGAATATTATTCACAGACACAACAATCATCTCGCTCCTAAACCTTAACATTCGTGGTAATATTTATAGCTTGTTTAATGACACAAAACCAGCGCACTTCAAACAGCATCATAAAAGTTACCTAGGACGCCCTCCGAGGTTTTTAATCAAGTTCACAATATAGCATTATAAGATCAAGAGTTCGAAGATGGAGCTTAACGATCATGGCTTTTCTTGCTGAGGTAAATATGAATATAACGGCCAAACTACACGGCGTCACATCCCAGAAAATCACAATGTTTATAGCTTTTTATTAGATTTGTGTGACGCAAGTTGAGGTTTCGAAAATAATTAATAGTAGATGTAATATTCGAATTTGTCTCGTAAAATATTTTGAAAATAAAATTTGAAACGAGAGAGCTAGTTGATTACAAAACAAAAGAATATCGTCAGCAGAAATTTTAATTTTATTAATTAATCTTATCTATTAGCCATAGCGCTATCTCGCAACAGTCCCACAGTTTAAAGCAGTGATCTTCAAGCTCAGAATATCTGGGTGAATCTTGCGAATAAATCTGAAATTTTACGGAACCCACCTGTTAAAAGGGTACAAATGGGGGTACAAAAACAAAATAAAACACTTCGAAAAAAATTGTATTTTAGAAAGCAAGATTTATTCGGCACATTTTTAAAAATAATATTGTTATAGGCGATTGACACCGAAAACAAACCCAGCACCAATTACGCATAAAGACGAGGAGAAAAACAAGGAACTCAATTAGAATTACAAAAATTCTATGTACAAAATTCAGTGGAAGGAAAATTGTTGCGAAATCCCTTGGAGTGGCCGTCGAAACCCAAGAGTTCCGCGGAATATTTTCTGACTGCCCCTGGCAAGACTTTTCACTTAGTGGGCAGTTACAATAATTAGACAGAAACAATACACAAGCAAAACACGTCGTTAGAGAAAATCGGTAGCGCCATATAAATGCAGTGGCTTAAAGGTCTAGAAACCCCCGGTGTGTTTAGCGAACGGGAACGCGAAAGTTATCGGCATTTGCGGTGCAGGCTGCCGATAACCTTGACACTCGTCGAGGGACCACAACTTACTTTCATTTCTGTAACCTATATTCATTTCCTAAAGCATTAAGACCGTCTAAACGTACTGTAAATTCTGCCTTCTAAAACACCACCAGTAGCAATAAACGCAGTATTAAATAATGCAGAACTGCTCGCACTGACTGACTCTAATGGAAAGTGGTTAAAAGACATAAATAATAATTAGCAATTTCGACGAATCTGTAAAAAGGTGATCGCAAAAAACGTTAAGTATTTTGACTTTATGAATTAGAGCAATCACAACGGTTCAGCCGTTAGAGGCCTTCACCCCCTTCCAAAAACATCTAACTTTATAATTCGCGGTTCGAAACTCGTTCGATGTACGATGTGTAGAAAGAGGCCTTCAAAATGTTCCTTTCAAGGGAACATATATAATGTAACTAATAAATTAAATAGACATACTTACACATTTGTGACTTTAGAAACGATTGGCTAACAGGAGCAGAATGGTTAACGAATGTTATTCATTTATTTTCAAAATTACCGAGTGTTTTAACATAAATATAACTTTAGTCAGGTACAGATAAAGCTCCCTGATGATGGTCATTGAAGATCGAAACATGTAGGAGCGATATTATTGTGTATTTTAATGTAAATTAAAACTTTAACCAAGTTAATCAATAGTGCATTTGTTGGTGTGTGAACTGCGTAGTTAACAAGGTACAATTTATTAAGTGATAATCTTTTACAAATAATTGAAAGCAGATGATCCGTTACAGGAAGTTTACAACAGATCATGTAATGCCATTAATTATTGTGGGTCTTAAGTAAAATATTAAAAGACAAGTACCTACTGGACTTATCTGGATAATTATAGGGAATGTTGGCGGAATCTTCTGAATGTTTTGATAAACTTTCGGTGTCCATAAAATGCGGGGAATTTCTTGAACAGTTGAGGAACTGCCGGTTTTTTAAAATAGGATCTGCTCCAAGAAGTCAAATTCTTCTCTGTTAAATTTGTTCACAAGCATGAACTGTCTTCACGTGACACAACGTGTCAAATATTCGTACTTTAATTTTCCATTATTAAAACTATCCATTTCAAGCCACTACGTAAAACTAACTGCCCATAAATCCACGTAGATTGAAATGAGATGCTTTCTTGGAGGTTAAGCAAAATGTAGACTGATGTGTTAAATTAAGCGGAAGTGCAATTTCAAGACACTTGTAGCTGCTAGTTCGAAAATATCATACTTTTGGCATGAAAGGAATATTGCCTTTAGGGATATCAACGGTTAATAAGAAAATCACACCGTGCACACCGGTTTGACAGGCTGAGATTTGACATCAACATGTAAAATCTGAGAGAAAGGGGTTCCCAGTAAGAACAATACATTTACTACAAACACAATGAAAACACAAAATATGTATTGTTGAGAGTTTCTTAAAAGTCATCTTCAGGTAAATCATAAAATACCCCCCCAAAAAGAGAGAGAGAAATCAGTGTTTCGTATGACATGAGAGGAATGTTCATACCAAAACACTCTTTACATTGTCCGCTGTCGTACAATTTACGTAGCACGCCGTACACTGTAGTGAAGACATTTCCTTTCAAAATACCTTAAAAAATTCACTAAAATTTCTTTACGGTCTTATACTGATTTACGTTATAACCTTCACAAGCAAGTACAACCTTTGTTTATATGATACAAAACTCAAGTGAAATGTGTTTCATATTTACGCTGCATTTTTTAAAAATATGTTCAGATCATGATGTAAACTTTTCAGTTCATTTCTGTATCACACACACAATGGTACAACACAAACATTACACAAATTTTCTACTTTCCCTGCCACATAGGAAGCTTTCAAATACATTCTGTGGAAGCTGTAAGTTTTATAGCCAAAAATATTTAGAATATCATTATATAAGAGGGAAGGACAGCACAGCGTTTAGCCGTCAACTCGTTGGCAGGTACGGTTCGTATCTAGGAGATCTCGGGTCCAAATATCCAACTGCATATCAGATATCCTAGCAAGACCCTTGTGATATTCATCAGTTCCTCTGGTAACATTTATATATTATTTATATAACAAATATTTTGACAGCTCGAATATATAGTGTTAAATAATATACGATATATGAATAATTGACTGGAAAGGACGTAGAAATATTTTAAAACCATTAAAATGTACTTAGGTCCGGTCGAATAGGAAGTTAAGTTTAAGTGTGCTCACATCTGCTGGCATAATTTAACATAAATTATTCACACAGTTCAACGCATATGCATCATCATTAAGCAGTCTGTCTTACGACAGGTCCATATTATTTCCAGAGCGAGTTCTTTACAGAGTGCGATCTAGTGCTTCTTCTTTCCATTTCCAGCAATCTCTTTTTTTCCTTAATGTCTTTCTGTGACTGCTGAAGTCTCGTTCCTGGTTTTCCCATCACTTCTATTCTTCCCTCTATCTTTCCTTCAATAAAGTGATTTAGAAGGCAGTTCCTACGCAAGATGTGACCAATCCAGATTGCTTTGCTTCTTTCTATTGATTGTAATATATTCTTCTCCTCTTTGACTCCAAGCAATACTTCTTCATTTCTCACACGATCATTCCACCTGATCTACTCCAACACTCTCCAGCATACTTCAGAATTTTCCAGGCATTTTTGATCTATTTTTCGAAGTGCCCAAATTTGAGCAGCTTAGGGTCTGAAGCATGTCTGCTGTTGGTAATTATGCCTCGTTCCAAATGATGCACAGCGCACTGATGTGACTGTTTGTGACCCACATAACGTATTAACGCGCAGACAAAAGAACTGGTTCCTGCTGTAAAATACATGAAACTAATCTAAGACTATATTGCTTGTAACATTGTGCAACAAACTCACATCTATGGTTGCTCTTCTTTCTCCAGCTGTTAGTAACTCCCCAAATATTAGTACAGCCTAAAAGCGATACTTCAAGCAACCGTCTCAGAAAGTTACATTTTTAGTCCTAAGTACATTATTATTGTCCAACTAAGCAAATGGCCACTTCTTTTATTATCTTGCACAGCTTACAAAATAAACATTTCTCATAAAACGCCTACGCATCTATTTTCCTCTCTGCCAGGATCGAGTCACATTTCCTGAATCAGCTTCTTTCAAAGGCAATATTTCCTTATTCCACTGAACAAAAGCAAATGGCCGTGTTTCAAGTTAGGTCTCAAGTCGAGCGGTCGTCTGTTGAGATCCACCACGAAGGACTGCAGGTAGGGAATATTTGAGAAACTGGAGAGGAAAGAAAATGGCGGTTTGCTGTTTGAGTTTCAGCGCTTATGTCACTACGAAGTACATTAAAATTATTATAAGCTTTGTCCAAAACACAGAAAAGAAAGTTTAATCCTCAAGTCCTGCAATTCCCGTCCTAGTTTAATACAAAACATCCAAGACCGTAACACGACTGCGAAGAACAGATATCGCCAGCTCTTTATTTTAGAATAATCCTGCTTTCGTTAGTTGCGAGTGAAATGAAAGTTGAAAGGGAAACTTCCGGTTTTTCTTTCAGCTGTAGTACCTGTTACTCTTTCATTTTAATTCCAGTATTTTAGCAGTAGCTACAGTTTGTTAGCTACCGTTTAGTACCTACAGTTTGTTAGCCCATTTGTTTCGGAAGTGACGAGTAAGATGGGCAAACATGTCATTCAAGCTATATGAATTTTCGGGGCCCTTTGAATAATTTTGCCGCCTCCGGGGTTCCGCAGTCCACATGGTGGTAAACACTGAATTTTAATAGTTGAAGAATATAAGACCAACTTGATGTCACTTGTTATTTTATTTCACTTCTTATGTGCTCAACATGTTTCGGACATTAATATATCCATCATCAGGAGTTTGCGACTATTCTGTTGAATTACCACATTGGTTGTATTGTTCTTGGTTCGATGTATGTTGGAGACAACACGGATACCACTCCAACCCAACCACACCAAATCTCCAACACACATCGAACCAAGAACAATACGACCGATGTGGTAATTCAACATAATAGTCGCAAGCTCCTGTTGATGGATATATTAATGTCCGAAACATGTTGAGCACATAAGAAGTGAAATAAAATAACAAGTGACATCAAGTTGGTCTTTTATTCTTCAACTATCACAATGACGCAGGTCCAATAAACATAAGATTCACTGCCTTTTAATATTACTTTTCAAACTTTAAATAACACACTATTCAAAAATATGTGCCTTCTGTTATTTAAAAAAAACACAAATTTTTTAGTAGTAATGTAAGTATTGGTGTTAGTATTAGCAGCAACACACTTATTACTATTACAAGACCAACAGTCGCAGTAATCCTAAGGAAAGCACACGTGCACTAACTCTAGTTTTGAAAGAGGTGTTGAGGAGATTATACCAGATATATTGAATCCTCTTTAAAATAAAATAAAAACAATGAATTCACATCTTTTCAGTTTTGATTATGTATCACGTCTTTCGGATGGATTCGCTGTCTGCCCTACTCATTTAAACTAACACGCCCATTACATGTAAGCTATGGAACGAGTCATTTCGATACAAGCCTGTGTTGACAGACCGTTTTCCTTATCGCTCTCTCTACGTGGGTGGCAGGACACTGCAGGGGGCCATGCACAATGCCCCATGCATAATACTAGTCTCATTTAGTAGGGGAAACATGTAACCCTATTATTGCTTACATATTTTATGTGTGAGGTACAATCATGACTCCAAAAAATTGTTTTCCTTCTGAATCCTTTGTTCAAGAGGAAGTAACTGACGCTTGCTGCGATAATATTTTGCTGTTATCAGACTGACTGTGAATGAGTCCTGGAAAAAAAAGGGCATTAAAAATATGTCACTGTGCAAATACGAAAGGTAACACACTGAGAAAAAATAAACAATGGAAATCCGTAGGAATGCAGAATGTATCTTCATTTAACACCTTAACCGTTGCAGATATGTGTTTAAATTTTGAATTTCAAGCAATACATCACTTTTGACCTTTGAAGGACGCTGGTTTTTGCGCACCGTGTGCGTTATTTCTTTCATATGAAACTCACAGTAACAAGTAACTATGCGCCTATGCGGTACTGGTTAGTGTATATTTTTGTGGCGATGCAAAGTGTTCTCTGTGATGCTGGAATTGAATTTTTGTTCACGACACAGCAGCCCCTAGTGGGCCAGGGCATCAACTTTATCGAGGATACACGATCACACTCGGACACACCACACTCGGACGCACTACAGTCGGGCACACCACACTCGGACACGCCACACTCGGACGCACTACAGTCGGGCACACCACACTCGGACACATCACACTCGGACATACCACACTCAGATACATCACACTCGGACACACCACACTCGGTAGTACTCCTCTGGACAAGCGATCGGTTTGAAATTTTTCACTTTATAATTTGGGCAAATTCAGTCTTTTAAACAAAAGAACGCTTGTTGTTCTGTGTATTAAAAGTGTTGGAATTACATGTAAAGATTAACTTCCTACCTCACAGAAAACGCCCTGCTTTGCCATGATAAACCAACTGGCGTTTGCAAGGTGCAATAAGAGTACAGCAGAAGCGCACCGAAGGCAGATGGAGAACGGAGGCACAACTAACTTCATTCCTAGTCTCGGCATCAGACAGTTGTGATTGGTAAGCTTCACGACCCGGTCGCTTTACCCGCTGGGAAAGGGCTCCTTTTACCTAATGGACAGAAGGCCGAGTGTGTCCAAGAGCCGGTCTGGACCCTTCGGAGAAGAGCAAAGCCTCTTGTGTCGTCCAGCCGCTAGTCTAGCCGCTGTAGCAATTCCGCCATCCTGACACCTTGTTACTGCTACGTAGGGAAGAGCCTGCTTTGGGTTGCATAGAAAAGAAGTGGACTTAAACAGAGTGCGTCAGAGGCGGCTCCTTAATTATAAGTTACACATTTCGGCATTCTCCTGCAAATCGGGTTCCGGTGCTTTTTCTGTCAAGACAACATTCCAAAGTCTCGATTTGTATGCCACTCTTATCAGAAGGACGAGCGGCTCAAACCTGCTAACCTTGTGACAAAGCGATAATCTTTCTCCCGCCGGAAATAGTCTCCCCCCCCTCTCTCTCTCTCTCTCTCTCTCAGTTCTACTATTAGTTCCATATCGTCTAATCTCCTACTGCTTCTAACGCCTGTCTCCCTCTGCGTTTCTCTCTAGAGCAGTGTTTCTCAACCTTTGTGAGACAGCGGTCCGGTGAATACTTTTTTCATAAGACGAGGGCCCGGTCCCAACAGATTTACTCGTCAGTACCTTTCCAATTTATTTTTTAAGTTTATACATTAAACTAACATACGTATTAATAATTAATTATGGCATAATCATAAAGAGTATTAGTACAATTATGTGTACGGTGTGGCATGTTGTCAAATATAAAATTACATTTAAATTAATTACCAATTCCAGGAGAATCTCTTGCGGCCCTGTATAATAGATGCTAGGCCCGGTACTGGGCCGTGGCCGGCGGTTGAGAAACACTGGTCTAGAGTGCTCCAGCGGTTCACTGGATGTAAATAGCAGTTACAAAGGAATTACTGCCGTCAGTAAATATGCGTAAATATGAAATTGTGTTCATCGAGGCATGCGATGCAACAGCTGTGATGTGACGTCATATGGCTTGATGAATTAGCGAGAAAAATAAGAGGAAAATATTACTTTTAGGTGTAGGATTTACTTAGGGAGTTACTTGCAACCGCAGTGCGACAGATTTAGGCACATAACTTGAAGACTGAGGTAAGAGCTTCTTCCGAGACGTTTGTAAATTTTTACCCAATCATATGCAGTCACACCCCGAAGACAGGGATATTCATAGTGAAAGCCGCGATAACCTTAAATCCCACTTTTTATGTTATAATTCCTTTCATATCTAGGTCTCTCAAGTGGCCTTTTGTCTTCAGACTCCCAAACAAGGTGTTATGCTATGATGGAATCCATGTACATTTTGCCACTCATGTTTTGTGGGCAATCGGATTTTCCTTATATATCTTGCAAATGATTAATACAAAAGAAAACTGAAGGATAAACGGAAGTAACACGTGTTCAAAATTAAGCAGCCTACTCTCCGTATCAGTTTCCCTTCACGTCGCGTTCCCTGCTTCCCTCAGAGAACGCAACATACAGTCACGTAGTTCGACGCCATGAAACAATGCGCCTCTAATTAAATTATACACGGTTGGGGAATCCTCCCAGACAGCTACTCTGATAGCGAGGACTATTTCATTACATCGCAAACATGACAAACTAATCTATCTCTTTGACAAGGGCAAAGCTGTACCTCCGGCTGTACCAGCACAAGAAGGCGATGTCACGCAATACGTCGATTAGAGTATGTGCCGTTACAGAGAGTCTTTTGAGAAGAAAACTGCCTTTGATTACGCGGATTGCTGTATTTTGACATAAAACACCAAGTTAGAGTTCTGTTTTTGTATATTCTGTCTGTAATTTATTTCATGAGTTATTAATACTTCATTCGATTACTTAATGCATACCGCCGATCCTGTTGGCTGCTCGCTTAATGGGACTGGGGGTTCGAATCACGCCGGGGGGCATAGATGTTTCTCTCTTGTGAGTGTTGTGTGTTGTCAGGTAGAGGTCTTAGCGACGGGCCGATCACTCGTCCAGAGGAGTCGTATCGAGCGTGGTGTGTCTGAGTGTAATTCCGAAATTCATATACAAATATATATATACCTATGAGTGTACGCTAAATGCGATGTAAATATTTGAGATGTATAAACGTAGCGTAACATTCTTATGTTGAATTTAGGTTTCAATATCGTGAACATAAATTTTGAAGCTATGTTATGAATATCGTACAGTTGGTGATTTCAAAGAAACCGCTGAAAAACATCAGGATATAAATTGTGCCCTTGCATCGTTCATACAGCATATTACTGGCTGTCAAATCGACAATGCTCCACTGCATTGCTAGTGCTGCCATAAGGAAAAACTTGTATGTAAATACAACAAAAACTTAAATATTAAATGTTTTCATTTAATTGAACACTACGATAAATCATCTAACATAAATGAGTACCAGGAATATTCCCTGGGGGGGGGAGGGGAGGGGGATGATTTGGGCTAACAACCTTACCACTTTCATGTGCTAATTGTCTTAAAATCTGGAGAGCCTCAACCTCCTGGAACCGTCAGGTTATGTACAGAGATTGCTTTACCTTTACCTTTACCTTTAGTACGATAAAAGAATACAACATGTGCAGTTTCAATAGGGACTAAAAGCAACCAAATCTTTATTTTCTTTTTGATTCTTGACTATGGATGTAACTACATAAGACTTTCTTTCGTTTCTAAGGTACTCCTATGTAGAATGGAGATGCAAGCAGAAATGCACGTACGACTTGATAAAAAGCGCCCGTTATGCCCCGATTTTAACCGAAACTAAAGTGCCCAAAACCTTACTAAAATTCCCCCTTACAAGAATGTTCGAAGATCAGGTTTGTGGTCTTCTAGCGCGCTGAGAGATGGACGCCTGGTCAGGGATTTTAGTAGAGGCTCCACATAGTTGCGAAAGCGGCTCAAAAATTTAAACAACATTCACAGCATTTTTCCTGAAAAAGAATACCGTGAGTAATACCACGGTGGGCATTTCAGTTTAACAAAAAGTAGTGTTTTAAAGTACAACATAAAGACAAAATGTTCCACATAAACCACAGAAATTCGATAGTTCGATGAATTTTAAAATAAGGGGACAATAATTACATTTTAATTTTTTCCAATAATCTCACTCCTTTATTGATTGTTTGCAGGACTGCCATGACGCATACTGCAACAGATAGTTTGTTCGGGGGTCGACCAGTTTAATAGTTTCATTGTAACTATATACTACCGTCATCAGTAATGTGGTTCCTACATAACATGCAACAAAGAAACTTTGTATGGGAATTTGACGTTCACGTGATCTTGCATCGTGACAAATTCTTATAATAAAACCAACTAGATGCACTAATTTCTCAAATTTATTTTTGGAATAAAACTCTAAATGTTTCGAACAGGTGCTCTGTCCATCATCAGGAGTTCTTCACTGCACACACAGCAAACCTGCATGACATATACCTTTGCTGTGTATGCAGTGAAAAACTCCTGATGGTGGACAAAGGAACTGTCCGGAACATGTAGAGTTTTATACCAGAAATAAATTTGAGAAATTAGTGCATCTAGTTGATTTTATTATAAGAATTGTACAGGAATATACCTCCAAAGTTACCAGCAGAAAGTTCATGCTCCAAAAATTTCTATTTCAGTGTATTTTAGCACAAGAAAACAGAGTACACATGCAGATACAGTCGAACCCGGTTATAACAACATCGGTTTATGTGACATCTCGTCTACAGCGCCAGATATTCTGTGGTACCATTTAATTTAATTCCTGGCTGTTATCCTTAACCTTGTGTTCCTCGGTTAGAAGAATGCTCGTTAATTACGACACGAAATATTTAGTCTCCTTTCACGATGTTACAACCGAGTTCAACTGAATGCTTATTTATTTATTGAATATTCATTCATTCATTCACCCAATCACTGATTCCTAATTTATTCAATAACTTTTTGGAACACGATACCTAAACTGATTACGTATGAAGGCACCAATTTTCTCTAACTATCGGTAAATTTCTACCCAATCACTTGGCGTCACATACCACAAAAAAGTTGATGTTTTGAAACTTGAAGATAGCACTCAAAACACTGAAAGAGAGGGCTGAATCTCCGAGTTCTTTCACGTGTTACTCAACCACTGTCTTCTCGCGATTTGCCTCCACGCGCAGGGCTTACGGTAAATCTCCTTCCATTGTAACAGTGACATGACAGCTTCTATAGGTTCATTATTTGTACAGTCACTGACAGATGAAACATGGCTGCGTATAAAGCTATATACATGCACTTATTATTCTGAGAAAATTACTGAATTTTTTAAAAGTTACAGCTTTTAGTTTCGACAAGAACTGCTCAAAATAGAGCAATAAATAAATATTTGTCCCATTACAAAAGGGTAAAGTAAAGTATCCTATATAGCAAATATTTATTTTCAGAATTCTTATTGAATCAGGAAACAGATACATATCAGCTTATTGGGGATTCAATTACTCGCGGAGTGAATAACAGTATTACCTGTTTCTTGGCAGTGAGGTCACGTGGCGGGGCAGATATGTGCAGGGGTGCTGATAAGTCCTTAGCCCGACCAGGAAGGAAACAAGCTACATTCCCCGCATTTTATGGAACTTCGAGGTTCATTACCACATTCACAAGAGTCCACCACCTATCCCTACCCTAGCCAAATCAATCCATTCCTCTGCCCATCACACTTTTGACAGGCGCAGCTTTTCCTTCCTGGTCGGACTAAGGACTTGTCAGCACCCCTGTACAGAGTTTAAGCGGAAAAAGCACTTTCCACTGCAATGCACTAAAAGACATACCGCATTCAAGATTGAGATATCAGGTGTGCCTCCACGAAACACGCCTAATTAATTACCACAGTACAGACCATAACAACCCAGAAAACCTTGTCCTATCCGAAGTGACATCAGTACTACCAACATAGCAGCACACAAATACGTAATTACTGACAATTCGATAGTACTATCAAAACACTTGTACTAGCAACATACATGTATTACCTGGCTACCACCATAAGAGTACTATCGTATAATAGTGGTACCAAAATACCAAAACACACTTCCTCGCACTCCAACAAAATAATAAAATTTAATCACAAACCACAAAAATTAGAACAGGGAGTCGAAAACGCGGCCCGCTTGCGACCTGCCACTTTAAGATTTGCAACCCGCGGCCACTTTTTAAATTATATATAATAATGCATTTATTATACTTATATAATTATTATTAAAAATGCAACATTATTTGGCCAGTTACTTTTACCAATTACTGTGATTATTACACTCGCGGACCGCGAACCAGACCACAACATCCTTTGCCAAAAACGCTGAACACTACTCGAATATTCCAGCTTCATGTTTTATTGTAATTAGTTTCTCCATTTCCATGATGCGTTTCCTCTTTTTCACCTTTCGGTGTATGGGATTGTTGGTAGTCTTGTAGCATGCAGGTTTCCATCTATCCTTTCCGCATACTGGAACCAATGCCTTTCATAAAACACCACTGCCCAAACATTACGAACAGATCAGGTCTGGTGGTATATTTTAGATGCAAAATCACATGTGAATGCATTCATTTCACAAGAACTAAGTAGATCCACATATTCACAAGGTCTTTGCGATCTGTGAATGAACGTACTTGAATATTTTAATTGAATTTCGCTTTACGCATGAGAGTGATGGACAATGAAAGACATGAACATGTGTAGTATCTAAATGCATCCCTGTCTCTTTGATACAAGCCGAATATCTTGGACGCTTGTAATAATAACAATTGGCTGGTACATTTTGAAACAAAGTTGCATAACTCCGCCTTCACTCCGTAGGTCTCACGATTTATTCCCGGACCATTTCCTGCGCATAAGGTGATCCATTTCCTATTGAAGCGAGTATTTCTGTCAGAGTTCTGACTCGGTATAATGTTTTGTACCGTCCAATACAGTGCAATGTCTGTAATAGACCGGTCCACGGCCAATCCTAGTGCTGCCACAATAGAGCTATTTACTACCATTATTTGGAAACACCTTATTTAAAGAACTGTGAATGAAACTGGCACAAATACCCTTTATAAACCCCCCACACATTAGCATGATACGACACTTTTATTTATGAGTGAATGCAGGGCTTGTTAACGGATACTGGCAGTTTTTGCGCTGGTGGAAGGTTGTATAATGGAAACCAGTCTGGAGAGCAGGGCCAGCAATAAATGTGGCACCATCACCTGCCACTGGACGGCAGAACAGTAGCATAATTATGGTCATAAGAGTAGCCCGGAAGAACGTTGTTATTGACTATCCTAGTTGCGTCAACTGATGGGATAACTGGAAAATTCTAAAGCGAATGGCCTAAAAGTGTGCAATGAATTTATAATTATTTCATACGGCCCTGATAACTCGAAAAATGGGGTTCAATTTCTGTTTGGGGTTGGGGGGGGGGGACCGGAGAAACTTTTTTCAGCACAGTGTCAAGGCCCATCTCGAGGTCCAATCGAGTGTTTATCTAGTGGATAAGTGCGCCGTATCTCAGAGCTAAGCGGAGTGGAGTATGTGAAACTGAAAATTTGTGTTCAACAGACGTTGAGTGAGAAGCTTCCTATACAGCTTGCCTCCCCCCCTCCCCCCCATCCGCCCCAATTCAATTATACTGGTGGTAGAACTGTGCCCACCGTTGTAACAACGCGAGGCACAACTTTGTCAAAAACGACTTGTGTAACAAGAAGCATATTTAATTTAATAACTGTGCAACAAGATACGACTTATTCAGTTTATTACATTTCTGTAGGCAGCTCTACATGTTTCGGGTGTTGACACCCATCATTAGGAGCTGGTACAGCTGTAATTACAGCTTCTGGTATTGATTAACTGCAATAAATAAAATACGCTTCTACTAATACTAATATATGTATGTATGTGTATATATATATTTATATATATATATATATACATATTTATATATTAGTATTAATAGCAGCGTATTTTATTCATTGCAGTTAATCAATAACAGAAGCTGTAATTACAGTTATACAAGCTCCTGATGATGGGTGTCAACACCTGAAACATGTACAGCTGCCTACAGTCATGTAATAAACTGAATAAGTCGCATCTTTTTGGACAGTTATTAAATTCGATTCACGATGCACGGACCCATGAATATAAAAAAAGAAGGATACTTCTTGTGATCAACAGTTTCTCCAAACGCTTAAACGAACATGAGACAGGCTGTAGATTGCTGACACACAGTTCGTCTGCAAATATCGCAGGCCTGTGGCGGGATAATGTGTTACAACCTTGAAACATATCACATCTGATTACAATAATAAATATATTACACCGATAATTCTTTGGAATTACGTTCTACGCTCAATGCAAGGAGAGGCGTAGAGATGGGAAATAGGGAACGTCATTGTGAAGTGAGAGAGAAAACCAACAAGATGCAACAGTTAGATGTTCATTATCAATTCTCTCTCACTTTACAATTTGCTCACGATGCACGGTCACAGAAACCTAAAGGGAACGTCATGTCTACAGCAACACACAACTATGTTAACTTCATTTTACTTCTGTTACTGAGCGTTATTTCATCCGCAGGTAAACATGCGCTGCTTTCTTTCGCTTTTGGCACGTACTGTACCAGTATTTACTGCTCGTGTTTCCAAAACCACCCTCATAAAGATTTTGTGTCCTAATGCTACAATATTATCACCTGTAATACAAAAGAAGCAAATTCATCAGGAAATGTTCTCCTTTTCATTGGAACCGCAACTGAGAGGCCCAAAGGTAAGGGACTTTATTTGTTTATGTATTTGTTTATTATTCATTAATGACGCTATCGGGAGTTCCATAATACAGCGTCGAATGATGGGATGATTTGCGAATAAAACTGGAAAGGGCGTGAAAGGAAATGGTCGTAATCTAATTGGATATAATATCCTGGTATTTACCTACGGAACTGAGGGAAACCACGAAAATCTCTGCCCGATCATCATGCCTTTGGACCTCTCATGTATGGAGGAAGAATTCTGCCCACTCGCAATTGTGCATAAAAAATTAGAATATTTAAGAAACTAGCATAGTCATACTAGCATAGTCATACTAGCATAGTCATACT